>R05__coassemble_2_pt1 | contig 237309 bp, 209 predicted proteins | sample R05__metabat2_low_PE_032 | metagenome-assembled genome bin R05
CAAAATGTCCGCAGACATTTTGAAATCTGCCGTCAATGACGGCAGGCGGCGGAAAGCGCCGCAAGCGCTCCGTTTATACTGCCTCTGCAAATCCGCAAAGCGGATTTGTGGCTGCGCTGCAGCCTGCAAAATGCACTTTGTACATTTTGCAATAGAGGCAAGTATATCAGAATCTGAAGTAAAGGAATGGATTTGTAGTTGCGTCAACGAGCATGATGCTTGTGACAAGAAGAAGTGCGGCGGAAGAAAATGCAGCGGCTAAAGATATCGTGTTCTTGAAAGCATTGCGTTTTTCGGCAAGCTTAGATATCCATTCGAGCAGGGGAAGACAGCAGATGACCGCCGCTATGAGCAGGTACATATTATTAAATAATGAGATCTTATCCTGCATGGAGATAAAGCCGCTGCTTCCGAAGCCGAAGGCTGTCCTGAAAAATGTGCCGAGGTTTCCGAGATCCTCGAAATAGAATATGCCGAAGCCTACAAGGATAACGATCTTGCTGTAGATGTGGCGTATCACGACGGGTATCTTTTTCATGTTCTTTTTGCCGATCTTCATTTCGAGCAATACGAAAATACCATAGTAAAGTCCCCAAAGGACGAAGTTCCAGCTTGCTCCGTGCCATATGCCTGTGCAGAGCCAAACGAGGAAAAGCCCGCCGTATTTGCGGCGTTTTCCGAATATCGGGACATAGAGCACATAGTCTCTGAAAAATGTGCTCAGCGAGATGTGCCACCTCTGCCAGAATTCGGTAATGTCCTTGCAGATAAACGGGTGCTTGAAGTTTTCGTCAAAGTGAAAGCCGAAAATGCGTCCGAGACCGATAGCTATATCGGAATATCCTGAGAAGTCGAAGTATATCTGCAATGCATAAGCTGCAACGCCGTACCATGCTCCTGCGGCGGTGGAGCTGCCTATGTTGCCGAGGAAGTTGTCCGCGATAGTGCTGAGCTGATTGGCAAGAAGCACTTTTTTGGAAAGTCCGAGCACGACTCTGTTGAGCCCATATGAAACATCGCTGAGCAAGACAGTTCTCGACTCTATTTCCTTTTCGATAGTGCTGTATCGAACGATAGGTCCGGCAACGAGCTGTGGGAAGAGAGTGATGTAAAGCAGGAAATTCTTGAAGCTTTTCTGAGGCTTTACCTTTTCCCAGTGACAGTCGATGATGTATGAAACTGTCTGGAAGGTATAAAAGCTTATACCGATAGGCAGCTTTATATCGGGAACAGGAACAGAGGACGAAAAAATGGCGTTGATATTCTCGACGATAAATCCGCTGTATTTAAAAATACCGAGCATGAGGAGGTTGTAAACAACCGCGATAATGGTAGCTGCCATGTCCTTGGATCCGCCCTGATGTTTTCCGATGATAAGACCGGCGAAATAGTTTACGATCGCGCTCAGCAGCATGAGGAAGACATATACGGGTTCGCCCCATGCGTAAAAGATCAGTGAAAAGATTATCAACACCGTATTTTTATTTTTCACGCTTCCGGCAGCTGCATAAGCGAGAAGACATACCGGAAGGAATATATATATAAAGAAAAGTCTGGAAAAAACCATTTATTAAACCGCCTCGATAATGTTATATCCTGAAAGAACGTTGAAAATAGCCGTATACCCAACAGGAATGGACATACAGCAGATAGTGACCGCATAAAGCAGGGCGGTAATCAGAGCCTGTTTTCAAGCAGAGTGTGCAGGAAAACGACAACTACTTCTGGTGAAAACGGGACCTCAAATATAAATCAAAAACTAACGGCAGCATTTTTTCAAAATAACGGAAATATATGGGCTGCCTTATTGAAAAGCTATTAAATTCTTATACTATATTTTTGCACTAATTATTATACAACAATTTCTGAGCAATTGCAAGAGAAAAAAACAAGGAATTTCAATTTTTTCGCTGAAATCCGAAAAATCGTCTCAAATCACAAAAAAGCCGCAGATTTCTGCGGCTTTTTTGGAAGTGATTGAATAATAACAGTAAAATAGCTTACTGTTCGGCAGCATCCTTTTCCAGAACTGATTTGAGTCCGGAAGCAAGTCCTGCGATGCCCTGTATCTCGCTGGGAATAATGATTTTTGTGGCTTTTCCGTCAGCAGCTTTCGCAAATGATTCAAGAGATTTGAGCTGTATGACTCTTTCGTTAGGGTTAGCGTTGTTGAGCTTTACTATACTCTCAGCAAGAGCCTGCTGTACCATTTCTATAGCCTTAGCCTCACCGGTAGCCTCAAGCACCTTCTGCTCTCTTACAGCGTCTGCGCGAAGTATCATAGCCTGCTTTTCAGCCTCTGCCTCGAGGATCTGAGCCTCTTTCTTAGCCTCTGCGCGTAGTATCTGCGACTCCTTTTCACCCTCTGCAACGAGTATCTGCGACTTCTTGTCACCCTCTGCCTGGAGTATCTTCTCACGGCGCTCACGCTCCGCCTTCATCTGCTTTTCCATTGCGTCCTGTATCTCGCGGGGCGGGAGGATATTTTTGAGCTCTACGCGGTTTACCTTGATACCCCAGCGGTCGGTCGCCTGATCGAGTATCGAGGTTATTTTTGTGTTTATAACGTCACGCGAGGTGAGTGTAGCGTCAAGCTCCATTTCACCGATTATATTACGCAGAGTCGTTGCGGAAAGGTTCTCAATAGCTGCGAGAGGTCTTTCAACACCGTAGATATACTGCTTTGCATCAGTTACCTGATAGAAAACAACGGTATCTATCTGCATAGTAACGTTATCCTTAGTAATAACGGGCTGGGGTTTGAAGTCTACTACCTTTTCCTTGAGCGAGACCTTGCCCGCTATTCTGTCCACGAAGGGCCAGAGGAAGTGCAGACCTGTCTGCCATTCGCATTTGAACGAGCCGAGGTGCTCGATGACGAAAACATGAGCCTGCGGAACGATCTTTAAGCAGCGTATGAACATGATGAGCAGGAATATAACAACTGCAAGTACAATAATGCCAAGAATATCCATAATAATAGTCCTCCGATAAATCAGTTATTTTTAAGTGAAACAATGAGCTTTGAGCCCTGAACTTCTTCGACCTTGACGATGCTGCCGGCAGGAATTATCTCATCGCTTGCGAGAGGGACTGCACTCCAGTCAACGCCGTTGAGAGTAACTCTTCCGGAGCCTTTTGCGGGGTCAATATCCTCGATGACGGAAGCGTTCTTGCCTATATCAAGTTCGGAATTCGTAGCGATATGCTCGATATTCCGGCGCGATCTCAGATATGGCAGACTTGCGGCGAGGAGAATGGAAGAAGCGACGATGAATATTCCCAGCTGCTGAAGTACCGAAAGATCAAAGAAGTATGTACATATCAGCGTTATAAGAGCTCCTGCAGCAAACCATACCGAAACAAGCTGAACGGTAGTGATTTCGACAATGACAAATGCTGCCACAGCAATGGCCCAGAGAAATACATCCATACAGAGGCCTCCTTTCAAAAGGTGATATTGCTCCTCAGACCAAAAATGATCCATAATGATGTGAGCGGCGGAGCAATAGCAATATAGTGCGGAAAATTATCCGCTAAAATATTATAACACATATGTGCTGATATTTCAAGGTATGGCAGAAATTTTTAATTATTTTGTAATAGTTGGCCTTCCACATGTTGGAAGACAGATGCAAAAGACCTTATTTCATGCTTCTAAGACCTCATAAGCTCCGTGTATGCCATAAAGTATGGGGCAATACCTTTGGCATCATTTTCGGTAACTCTCTCGCTGAGATAATACTTCGCAGAGCCGTCCCTGTAGGGAGAGCCTCCGAGACCTGCTGTAAGACAGATATTTCTCATCACAGGGACTTCGCCGCCGCATGAAATGAAGTCCTCTTCGACGCGCGATAACGCTTTTTCGCCTGCACTTTTTATGCTGCTTGCTGCGATGCCGAGTCTTGCAGCTTTCAGAGCAGAATATGCAAAGAGGAGCGTTCCGCTCGTTTCGGGGTAATTTCCGTTTAAATCGGGTCGTGCGGGGAGCTGTAAGAGCATTCCGCTGTCGGTCGTGTACATTGCAAGAGCCTCCAGCAGCTCGCCGAGCATATCGCGGCAGTCAGTATTTGCGGGAATGATCTCGCATATATCTGCCAGTCCTGCACAAAGCCACCCCATTGACCGCAGCCAGAACTGCGGCGAGAGCCCCGTTTTCTTGTCCGCCCATTTTTCCTTGCGTGATTCGTCGTAGCCGTGATAATAAAGACCTGAATCCGGATCACGCATGATAATGCGGATATTTTCAAGCTGAGAGCATACGTCCCGGATAAGCTCCTCCTTGCTTTCTAAAATGCCATATTCCGCGAGAAACGGCAGAGCCATATAAGCTCCGTCGAGCCACATCTGATCATGGTATATAGCCTTGTGGATAAAGCTTCCGCAGTGCAGTCTCGGCTGATTTATAAGCTGCTGTGAGTAAAGTCTTTCATAAGCGAGCCTGTAGCGCTCGAGCTTGGTCTCGCGGTAAAGCCGTATAAGATTTTTTCCTCCGTTTATGTTATCGAGGTTGAAGTCGGAGGCATTCATAGTGGAGATAGAGCCGTCCTGTGAGACATAAGCGTTTGTGAAGCTGATAGCATAATCCATAAGCCTGCTGTCACTGCTTATGTCATAAAGCATGGTTAATGCTTTTATCATACAGGCGTCAATATAGTTCCATTTGGCGGGCTTTTCATATATAAAATTCTCCCTGTTCCACATCGGGAGCTTCGGCTCTGAGGGGAGTATCATTTTTTCGATATAAGAGTGTACGGCAAGCTCGTGCTGCCTTATTGTCATCATCCGGACAGACCTCCTACAGCGATACCGCTTATAAATTTCTTTTGTGCCAGTGCAAATACGGTGACAGAGGGTATCAGTCCTATCACCGACATAGCGATTATCTTTCGCTGCTCATATCCCTGACCTGTGCTGTCAACGGACAGCCTCAGCGCGAGCGAAAGCGGGTATTTTTCCACTGATTGTATCATTATCAGCGGATTGAGGAAATCGTTCATAGTCCATAAGAAAGTGAATACTGCGATCGAGATTATCGCGGGTCTTATGCAGGGAACGAGTATGTATACGAGAGTTCTGATAGCGCCGCAGCCGTCTATCCTTGCTGCCTCGTCAAATTCCTTCGGAACATTTCTGAAAAACTGGATCAGAATGAAAACGAACATACCCTCGCAAGCGAAAAGCGACGGGAGCGTGAGCGGAATATAGGTATCAAGGAGACCGAGCTTGCTCCAGAGCATATACATCGGCATTACCGAGGCTATCGACGGCATGAGCATACTGACCATGAGCAGAGTGAAAAACAGTTTTTTCAGCGGAAAATCAAATCTTGCAAAGCCGTATGCCACGAGTACTGAGGAAGCTGATGCAAAAAGTGTCTTTGGGATTATTATCATGAATGTGTTCAGAAAGTAATGCCCCATGCTGTATGGTGTGACGGTCTGCCATGCGCTTTTGTAGACCGAGAGGTCGAACCGCTTCGGCATGAACCATATAGTACTGAATATTTCGTCGTTTGTTTTGAATGAAGCTCCGAGCAGCCACAGCAAAGGATAGATCATTATCACCGCTGCAGCTGTAAGAGCAATGTACAGGAGGAGCTTTTTCATTATGAGCCTTCCTCCTTTAAACTGCCGGTAAGCCTGAACATTACGGCGATAATGATCGTTATCACCGCAAAAAGCAGCCATGATACAGCGTTTGCATACCCCGGGTCTGAAAAACGGAACATCTCATCATATATGAGCATTCCAAGCGTATATGTTTTTTTCAGCGGACCGCCGCTTGTTATCATGTATGGGGCGTTGAATTCCTGAAGTGCTGCTATCGTCTGGAGAACGAGATTTACGAAAATTACGTTTTTAAGCTGAGGAAGTGTTATGAAAAAGAATGCTTTTACGCTTCCGCAGCCGTCTGTTTTTGCCGCGTCATAAAGCTCGGGCGGTATATCCCGAAGTGCCGTGAGGAAGATTATCATCGTCGAACCAAATTCCCAGATCCGCAGCAGTACTATAATGAACATGGCAGGAACTGCCTCGCCGTACCAGCTTACCGGAGAAGCTCCCACAAGAGCGAGTATCTGATTAACAAGTCCGTTTGACGTGAAAAGATACTGCCACATGATGACTATGGAGAGGTTCGCACCGAGTATCGAGGGGATATAGAATATCGTTCTGAAAATCCCCATGCCCTTTACCTCAAGATTCAGCAAAAGTGCTGTGAGAAGCGAAACTGCAAGCTTGAGCGGAACCAGAACTGCGGTATATTTCAGTGTGACCGAAGCTGCTGAGAGGAAATCCTTGTCTGTCAGTATGGTACGGTAATTGCCAAGCCCCACAAATTCCGGCGAGAGGAGATTATCGTAGCTTTTCAGTCCTGTTATGAATGAGGATATGAATGGGTACAGAGTGAACGCTGCGGCTCCGATGATAAACGGCAATATCAGCAGCAGACCTGTGTATTTGCTCACGCCTACAGGGTTGTTATAGGTGCGTTTTTTCATTTAGTTATCTTCTCCAGGTATTCGGTGACAGAGACATACATTTCGTGAGCTGCCTCTTGGGTATCAGCGGTATTATAGGAAACCGATTCTATAGCGGTATTGTAGAATTCCTTCATGCGCGAAAGCTCCATATATGGGCTTATGGTAATTGTGTCAAGCTGTTGGAGCATATCATCGTTTTCCTTTGCGAGTCCGCTGAGCATTCCGCTTTCGGCAAGGCTTTGCTCGGCATATGACGAGGCAGGGATACCCCTCGATGTGCCGAGTATCTGAGCGCATTGCTCGTCATTCAGCAGAAAATCCATGAAAGCAGCAGCTTCGTCGGGGTGCTTTGTGTTTTTGGATATCGCGTAAAGAAGCGAGGGCTTTATCATCCAGCCGCCTGAATTGCCGGTGTTGTCTGTCAGCAGCGGACCTGCTTCGAGCACTCCCTCCGGAAGAACGGCTTCGTATTTGCCTACTGCGCTGCCCCATTCGAGGACCCCAGCGATATTTCCGCCGATGAACTCTGCGGATTGATAGAGCGCAGCATTTCCGTCCTCATCCGTGCGGGTCTGAACGGTTCTGATGACGTGATCGCTCTCAAGTTTTTTGTAAAAATCGAGTGCGTCTTTTATGTCCTCTTCGGTAAAGCCGAGTTTACCGTCCATAGTAATGAACTCCCTGCCGGTCTTTTGCTGGATATAAACGACGGCGAGATACCATGCTGTTCCGCCGGACTGGATATCGAGGTCGAGGGGATAAAGTCCGTTTTCACCGAATTTCTGCCCGAGAGTGGTCAGCTCGTCCCATGTGGACGGATACTGCGCACCGAGCTCTGCGTATACCTGTGAATTGTAAAAAAGACCTCTTCCGCTTATTGAAACTGTAACTGCGTTCAGCTTTCCACCTGCCATTCCGAATGAGAGAACATCATCGCTGAACCCGGAAAGATCAAGGTATTGAGAGAGCTTGTTGAGGTCGTAGAAGCCTTCTCCGTCATTGGACATAGTTATGAGCCAGTCATAGTTTATCTGCATGATATCAGGCTCTGTGCCTCCGCTTATCTGCGATGAGACCTTTTCCGTCCAGCCGTCCCAGCCGCCGTATTCCGGTACGATGACTATTTCGGGATGACGTTCGTTCCATAGATCTATTGCTGCGAGGGTAGCTTCATGGCGATCGTCACCGCCCCACCACGAGAACCTTATCGAGCATTTGTCGAGTTTTCCGTCCGGAAGAGTTTGTGTGTTCTGCGGTTTGCTTCCGCAGGAAGAGAGCGCAATAATACAGCTTAAAGCAGCTGCTTTGGGAATAAATTTTTTCATACTCTCAGCTCCCCTGATATAATGATAATACCATTATAAAGCATATCTCATGAAAAATCAAGAGCAGTATACATATTTGAGACCTGAAAACAGCAATATATGGTCAGTACGCTATTGACAAGCTGTGAAAAATGCGGTAAAATATACATATATTAATTTGAAAAGGAAAAAAGATTTGAAAAGCAATATCGTACTTATAGGAATGCCGGGTGTTGGAAAAAGTACAGTTGGCGTAATACTGGCAAAAATACTGGGATACAGCTTCGTCGATACCGACCTCGTTATTCAGGAGACTGAGGGACGGCTTCTGCGAGACATCATCGCTTCCGAGGGCGTGGACGGCTTTATTTCGACCGAGAACAGGATAGTCAGCGGTGTCCGTACAGAGCGCTCCGTCATTGCAACGGGAGGAAGCGTTGTCTATGGAAAAGAGGCTATGAAGCATCTTTCCGGGATAGGAACTATAGTTTATCTCAAGCTTGATTACGCAGGTCTAAGATACCGGCTCGGCAATATCAAAAACAGAGGTGTTGTGATACGTGAGGGACAGTGCCTTTCGGAACTTTACGCCGAAAGAGTTCCTCTTTATGAGAAATATGCCGATATTACGATAGATGAAAGCGACTACGATATCGAAAAAACTGTTGAAAAGATCATTGGAGCTATAGATGCCCTTTGTGAAAAATAGACAAACAAACACATGGAAAAAAGATGATTTGCACAATTTTAGTTTTTATACAAAAAACTCCTTTGACAACAGCTGTGTTTTGTGATATAATATAACGTAGGGTTATTGTTGAAAATAATTTTTATATCATCAAAAGAAAAACATAGAATCCGCTGCTTTACGTCAGCTATCTGCTTGCTCAGGGGATATCGGAAAGGAATTGAAATGTCTAAAATTATTGCGGTTACTTCAGGAAAAGGCGGTACCGGTAAGTCTACAGTCTGCGCCGGGCTCGGTTATACTCTTGCTAAACAGGGCCATAGAACGCTTATTATTGAGCTCGACTTTGGTCTGAGGTGCCTTGATATCATGTTTGGTATGGAGAACAGCATACAGTCCGATCTCGGAGATGTTCTCAGCGGAAAGAAAAAGACACTTGACGCCATTGCACAGGTGCCTATGGCAAGCAATCTGAATCTTCTCTGCGCACCTAAAACTCTTACAAGCGTTACTGCTGAGCAGATCATTGATATCTGCCGCTCTGTAAAAAAATATTTTGAATACATAATCATAGATACCGGTGCGGGTATCAATTCTCATGTATTTGATATCGTTGAGCAGGCTAACCTGATCCTCGTTGTTTCTACACCCGATCCCGTTTGTATCAGAGATGCAAGCCTCATGTCCGATGAATTCTACAACAGAGGAAACAAGAGCCAGAGACTTATCATAAATAAGATAAGCAAAAAGGTTGTTGGCAACGCCCTTGTTTCAAATCTGGATGAGATCATAGATAAGGTCGGCGTTCAGCTCATCGGAGTTATTCCGGACGACTTCAAAATGACCATCGCTACCGGTACAGGCAACCCCATACCTACCGATTCTCAGGCACTTCAGGCATTTGATGCTATATCAAAGAGACTCGGCGGCGAATTTGTTCCTTTAACTGTTAAAACTTCTTAATACTCAATATAAATATTTCCGCTAAGCGGGGAAAGGACAGAGATATGAAGATAGCTATCATAGCACACGACGCAAAAAAAGAACTCATGGTTCAGTTCTGCAGCGCATACTGCGGAATACTTTCCAAGCATAATCTCATAGCGACCAACACCACAGGCAAGCAGGTCAGCGAGGCGACCGGTCTTCCAATAAAGCGATATCTTAGCGGACAGGGAGGCGCAGAGCAGATACTCGCTCTTCTTTCGTGCAATGAGGTCGATATCCTTCTTTTCTTCCGCGATCCAATAAACGCAAAGGCAACTGATGTCCACGGAATGAACCTTCTCAGACTGTGTGACGTTCACAATGTTCCTGTAGCAACGAATATAGCTACTGCCGAAGCACTGATACTCGCTCTTGAAAGAGGAGATCTTGACTGGCGCGAGGTCGGCAATCCCACTATCTGATCAATATGAATTGTCCCTTTTTCAGGGACAATTTTCATGTAACCATAATGAAAGGAAAGCGCATAATTATGTCTCTGAATATCAAGCGGCCCAACGGCACTGAAGATGTTCTGCCCAAGGACGTCTACAAATGGCACACGGTCGAAAAAATAGCAAGGGAGACTGCCGAGAGCTTCGGATTCTCGGAGATAAGAGTCCCCACGTTTGAAAATACCGATCTTTTCCTGCGCTCGGTCGGCGAGACCACCGACGTTGTACAGAAGGAGATGTACACTGTAAAGGCTAAGGAGACGGAGTTCACGCTCCGCCCCGAGGGCACTGCGGGAACTATCCGCGCAATGCTGCAGAACGGACTGCTCAACGATGCTCTGCCGCAGAGGGTGTATTATATTCTCTCATGCTTCCGTCATGAGAGACCTCAGGCGGGAAGACTCCGTGAGTTCCACCAGTTCGGACTTGAAATGGCGGGAAGTGCTTCTCCTGCGGCGGACGCAGAGGTCATCTCGCTCGCAAAAACTCTGCTCGACCGTCTCGGGCTGCGGAATATCGAGCTTTACATCAACTCGATAGGCTGCCCTGAGTGCAGGAGCAAATATCAAGAGGCTCTGAAGGCTCATTTTGGGACTCATGAGGAAGAACTCTGCGATACCTGCAAGGAGAGACTCGTCAAGAACCCTATGAGACTGCTTGACTGCAAGAGCCCGATATGCCGGGAAATAGGTAAGGACGCTCCGATAATAACGGATTATCTCTGCGAGGAGTGCAGCGGACATTTCGAGTTGCTGAAAAAATACCTCACGGGGCTGAATATTGACTTCAAGGTCAACCCGAGGATAGTCCGCGGACTAGATTACTACACAAAGACTGTTTTTGAGTTCGTGACCACCGAGATAGGTGCGCAGGGAACCGTCTGCGGCGGCGGACGCTATGACGGTCTCATCGAACAGCTCGGCGGAAAGAGCGTTCCCGCACTTGGCTTCGGAATGGGACTTGAGAGACTGCTCCTTGTAATGGACAAGCAAGGCTGTGATTTCATAGCGCCGAAGAAATGCGATATCTACTTCGCGACAATGGGTGAGGCTTCGCTCGAAAAGGCGATAGCGCTCTCGCATGAGCTCAGGGAATTTGGCTATTTTGCGGAGTTTGATCTGATGGACAGAGGACTCAAGGCGCAGATGAAGTACGCCAATAAGATAGGCGCGGCATTCACTGCCGTAATAGGTGACAACGAGCTTGAAAACGGTTCGGTGCGTCTCAAGGACATGGAAAAGGGCGAGGAGATAGAAATATCTCTTGACGACAAGTTCAGGAACAGCTTTGAATCTATATATTTCAATAAAATTATGGACACTTTTGAAGACGGCGATGTGCTCGCTGCTTTTGGTTCAGGCAAGGAGAATGATTGACATGGCAGATACGATGAAAGGCTTGAAAAGGTCGCATTACTGCGGAGAAGTGACACAGCCGGGCGGTGAAGCAGTTGTCGGCGGTTTCGTTGACAGGATAAGAAATAAGGGTGGAGTTATCTTTATCGTTCTCCGCGACAGAACAGGTGTTATTCAGCTTCTCTTCAATGACGAGACCGACAGGGAACTGTTTGAGAAGGCAGCTTCGTGCCGCAGTGAGTATGTACTTATGGCAAAGGGAGAGGTCAGGGAGCGCGAGAGCAAGAACCCCAATCTTCCGACGGGCAACGTCGAGATATTCGTATCCGATCTGAGGATACTTGCAAAGGCGCAGACGCCGCCGTTTGAGATAGTCAGCGACTCAAACGTAAATGAAGAGCTCCGCCTGAAATACCGTTATCTTGACCTGAGACGCGAGCCGCTTCAGCGCAATATCATCATGCGTCACGAGCTTGCGAGAGTGACGAGGGAGTATTTCTACGAGAACGGCTTCCTCGAAATAGAGACGCCCATGATGATGAAGTCCACCCCTGAGGGCGCGAGAGATTATCTCATTCCGTCAAGAGTACATCAGGGCAAGTTCTACGCTTTGCCGCAGTCGCCCCAGATATACAAGCAGCTGCTCATGATATCTGGCTACGACCGCTATATACAGCTTGCGCGCTGCTTCCGCGATGAGGATCTTCGTGCAGACAGACAGCCCGAATTCACCCAGATAGACCTTGAGATGTCGTTTGTGGACTCCGAGGATATTCAGGAGTGCGTAGAGGGCTTTGTTAAGCGCGTTTTCAGCGAGCTCATGCACGTTGATATCCCGCTGCCGCTGCCAAGACTTACCTTTGCCGACGCTATGGAGCGCTACGGCTCCGACAAGCCCGATACGCGCTTCGGCTTTGAGATACAGGATATCACCGAAACGGTGAAGGATATAGATTTTGTCGTTTTCAAGAATGCAATCGCGGAGGGCGGCTCTGTCCGTGCAATAAACATTAAGGACGGAGCTGCAGCGTATACCCGCAAGGAGATAGACAAGCTCACCGAGCACGCAAAGGGCATCGGTGCAAAAGGACTGGCGTATATACGCTGGGCTGACGAGCCTAACTGCTCGTTCAAGAAATTCCTTGCCGACGGCGACCTCGAGCGTATCTGCGAAGCAGTAGGCGCTGCGCAGGGCGACCTCGTGCTCATCTGCGCCGACAGGACAAAAACAGTCCTCTCGACTCTCGGCGCGCTCCGACTCATTGCCGGAAAGAGACTCAATGTTATTCCCGAGGACAAGTACAACTTCCTCTGGATAACCGAAATGCCCTTCTTCGAGCATGATGACGACAATAATACATGGGTAGCGGCACATCACCCGTTCACAATGCCTATGGAAGAGTGTCTTGAATATCTCGACACCGACCCTGCAAATGTCCGCGCAAAGGCGTGGGACCTCGTGCTCAACGGTACAGAGCTTTCAAGCGGCTCTATGCGTATAACCGACTATGAGCTCCAGCAGAAAATGTTCGAAGCACTCGGCATGACCGACGAGGAGATACAGGCGAAGTTCGGATTCCTCGTTGACGCCTACAAGTACGCTGCGCCGCCGCATGGTGGTATGGGGATAGGTCTGGACAGGCTTGCCATGATAATGTGCAAGGCGGAGAGTCTGCGTGATGTCACTGCGTTCCCTAAGGTGCAGAATGCGAGCGAGCTCATGTCCGAGTGCCCGTCAACAGTCGATGATGATAGTCTTGCCGTGCTTGGAATAAGAGTTGTTGAAAATGAAGCCGAGTAATCGATATTACGCCGTTTGCGGTATTGTTGAGATAGAAGGAAGGATACTTTTCGTCCGCCACACATACGGAGCTGCCAAAGACAGGATACTTATCCCCGGAGGATATGTCCGCGAGGGAGAGCTGCCGTCCGACGCTGTAAAGCGAGAGCTGTTCGAGGAAACAAGCGTTAATACGGAGGCTGATTCGGTTTTTGCCGTGCAGTTTCGTCCCGAGCAGTGGTGTACGGTCTTCCTGATGAAGCACATATCGGGGCAGCCAAAGTCCGACGGCTATGAGAACAGCGAGGTGCTGCTTCTGACTCCGCAGGAGGCTGTCGAGCGAAAGGATATCACGAACATGAGCCGTGCTATCCTTAGAGCATATATTGCGGACAGAAGGAATACACTTACCCACGGACAGTACAGGTCTATATCGCTTAAAGAGGGCGAATATGAGATATTCGGGGTGTGAGGCAACTTTCGATTTTCGACTGAAAGTGCTTGACAGCGACTGAAAATTGTGATATAATGTAAAAGCTGAATAGAAATGCAAGGGAGCTGTCTGTAGGATATGCTCCCTTTGCGCATTTTTGGTCAGTAATAATTATTTGTCTATTGACATAATAATTTAGGTCTGGTATAATGAATTTATAGCAAATGACCATCGGTCATTTTTGGAGGTGATACAGTGGCATCAGAAGTAGTAAAAAAGATACTTGAGGCTGAATCTGAATCCGGAAAAAAAATATCAGAAGCCCGGCAGAAAAGCGAGGACATCATCAGGGAAGCCGAGGGCGGAGCTTCGCTTCTTATACAGAAAAAGATAAGCGAGGCTAACAGCGAGGCTGCAAAGGAGCGATCTGCCTACATCGAAAAGCTCAAAGCCTATACACAGCAGGCGCAGGCAGAATGCGACAAACAGATAGCCGCGATAAAGCAGCAGGCTGAAAAAAACATGGACAGTGCTGCGGACGAGATAATCAGGAGATTCTTTTAAAAAAAGAATACCATTACTCGGGAAAGTGACCCGAATAACATTGATTCCTTTAATAAAGCCAAAAGGAGAGTGATGTAAAATATGGCGAAGCTTAAAATGAAGAAGATAGAATTGATAGCTTTGCTCACCGACAGCAAGAAAATTATCGAGCTGCTCCAGCGGCGCGGAGTCGTGGAGCTTTGCGAAAACCGCGATGAGGAGCTTATGGACACGGGCGTTACGACTGTGGTCGGAGAATTTGAGAAGTTCCGCCTCACCGCGGCACAGGCACTTGAGATACTTGAAAAATACGCTCCCGAAAAGACCTCGATAGCCGATATGCTCGGCGGCAGAAAAGAGGTCGAGAAGCACGCCTTCGGAAAAGAGGCAATGCAGCTTGAAAGGATAATGAACGCGGCGAGGGAAATAATTCGCCTGAGCAAGGTGATCGTTGATTCGCAGGCGGAATCGCTGCAGCTTGGAGTGCGGTACGATACACTCGTCCCGTGGAGTGCGCTCGATGTTCCGCTGAACTTTAAGGGGACCGCTAAGACCTCGGCATTCATTGGCTCGCTGCCATATCAGGTAACGGCGCAGGAGCTTGAGCAGCAGCTCCCCGAAGGCTGCTGTGCGGAGGTCATATCCGACTCAAAGGAGCAGACCAACTTGTTCGTCATCTGCGCAAAGGACTGCGCGCTGGAGGCTGAGGACATTCTCAGAAAGAGTTCCTTTGCAGCGATGTCCGACCCCGAAAAGGCAACTCCGTCCGAGATAATGGAGAATATATCCAAAAGGCGCAGCGAGCTTGAAAAGCAGGCGGAAAAGGCGGAAAATGATATAATTGCACTTGCTGATAAGCGTGATGAGCTTAAATTCACGATCGACTATCTGCAAATGCGAAAGGAGAAGTACGAGGCGCTCAGCGACCTCGGCTTCACAGAGAGCACATTCGTTCTTACGGGGTATATCCCCGAAAAGTACGCGCAGCCGTTGCAAAAAGAGATAGAGTCGCGCTATACTGCGGCGATAACCTTCTCTGAGCCCGAAGAGGACGAGGACGTTCCTGTTTTGCTTGAAAACAGCCGTTTCTCCGCGCCTGTCGAGGGCATAACAAAGATGTACGCAATGCCGTGTAAGTCGGACGTTGACCCGACTCCTGTCATGTCGTTTTTCTATTATCTTTTCTTTGGAATGATGCTTTCGGACGCGGGCTACGGACTGGTAATGCTCATCGGAACTACGATAGCGCTGAAAAAGTTCAGGCTTGAGGACAGTATGCGCAAGACTCTCACGATGTTCCGCAACTGCGGTATCTCTACTATTTTCTGGGGAGCACTGTTCGGAAGTTGGTTCGGCGATATTGTTCAGGTTGTGGGGCGCGAGTTCTTCGGTAAGGAGGTCGGCAGCATAGCGCTCTGGTTCGAGCCTATCGACGACCCTATAAAGCTTCTTCTGTTCTCATTCGGACTGGGGATACTTCACCTGTTCCTCGGTGTGGCGGTCTCGTTCAAAATGAGTTGGGACAGCGGCGAGAAAGCCGGCGCTGTATGCGACGCGCTTTCGATATACATGATAATACTCGGCGTAGCTCCGCTCGGCGCGAGCATTCTCACGGACGTTCCGAAGATACTTACGAAGGTAGGCAGTTATCTGCTCATCGCGGGAGTTATACTCCTCGTGCTGACGGCAGGAAGAAGCTCGAAGTCGATATTCGGAAAGTTCTTCGGCGGACTATATGCGCTTTATAATACAGCGACGGGCTGGCTGAGTGATATACTTTCATATTCAAGGCTTTTGGCACTCGGACTTGCAACGGGCTCGATCGCGGGAGTTATCAACCTTATGGGCACGATGCCGGGCAATATCGTTGTAAAGGCAATCGTGCTCGTGGTAGTTTTCATAGTCGGACACACGGCTAATCTGGCGATAAATCTTCTCGGCGCCTACGTCCACACGGACAGATTGCAGTTTGTTGAGCTGTTTTCAAAGTTTTACACGGGCGGCGGACGGGAGTTTTCACCACTCACAGTTAATACAAAATATATTAAATTCAAGGAGGAAAATATCAATGAGTAATATGGGACTTGTACTGGCAATTTTGGGAGCAGCTCTTGCAGCTCTTTTAGCAGGCATCGGATCGGCAAAGGGAGTAGGTCTTGTGGGTGAGGCTGCGGCAGGCGTAGTTTCGGTAGACCCCTCTAAGTTCAGCAAGGTTCTTATTCTTCAGCTTCTCCCGGGTACACAGGGACTTTACGGACTTCTTACAGCTATACTCATGCTCAGCAGAATAGGTGTTATCGGCGGAAATGCAGCAGAGCTCACAACAGCGCAGGGCTGGATGTTCTTCGTTGCAGCTCTTCCGATCGCTGTAGTCGGACTCATCTCGGCTATCTTTCAGGGACGAACCGCTGCGGCAGGCGTAGGCATTACCGCCAAGAAACCCGAGCACAACGGTAAGGGTATCATCATGGCGGCAATGGTTGAGACATACGCTATCCTTGCACTGCTTGTTTCAATTCTTCTTATTTACAACATTGCTATCTGAGAACGGAGGTGGAGATATGTCAGGACTTGAAGGGATTCTGAATATCATTGAAGCTCAGCAGAAGCAGAACGAAGATATTATCATAAAAGCGGCGCAGTCCAAGGCGGAAAGGATAAAAGCGGACGGCGAGGAAAAGGCTCAGAGGGCATATGAGGAATATCTTGCTAAGGCTAAAACCGATAATGCAAGAGAGCATGAAAATGCCTGTTCCTCGTTGGACGCGGAAATGAAGCGAAAGGTGCTTGAATGCAAGGTGGAGCTTATCGACGAGGCTGTGGAACGGACGCTTGAAAAGCTCCGCAGACTGCCTGACAGAGAATACTTCGTCATGCTGGAAAGGCTCATCTCTCAGAAGCTCAGGGCGGGTAACGGGATCCTCGCACTCGGTGCGAACGACCTGAAAAGGCTCCCCGCCGACTTTGAAGCAGCAGTACAGGAGAGTGCGGCTAAGGTCGGCGGAACGATTACGCTTTCAAAGGATACTGCCGACATAAGCGACGGCTTTATCCTAAGCTACGGGCTCATCTCCGAGAATTGCAGCTTCCGCGCAGTCATCGAGTCCGAGAGGGACGAAATAAGAGACGCAGCTGTAAGCAAGCTTTTCGGGTAGGTGATAGAATGAGCGGAACAAAATATGCCAATGCGGTGGCGGCGGTAAGAGCAATGGAAAGCTCACTGCTTACGCATAATGATATCGATCAGCTCATCGCCTCGCGCAGCCTTTCGGAGTACAGCTCGGCTCTTGCTTCAAAGGACAGGGCGAATGATACCCTTGAGGCGGTGTGGGAAATGCTTCGCGGCTATGCTCCCGACGACAGGGAGCTCGAAATACTCCTGTACAGGAACGATTTCCACAATCTTAAGGCAGCCCTGAAGGCTGTTATATCGGGCAGAGAGCCCGAGCATTACTTCATAAAGCCAACGAATCTCGACCTTTCGGCTCTAACGGAGGCGATACGGTCGAAGGACTATGAGCGGCTGCCCGAGTACATGCAAAAAACGGCAGCTGAGGCTTATGAGCTCCTCACGAGGACGCTCGACGGACAGCTTTCCGATTCGCTCATAGATACTGCTGTCCTGAACGCAATGCAGGAGACAGCGCGGAAGCACGGCGGCAGCTTCATACAGCGGTATGCAGAGCTTACAACTATGTATGCGGATATGAAGACCGCCTACAGGTGTGCGCTCATGAAAAAGCAGCGCAGCTTCATTGAAACGGCGATATGCGGCAGTCCCGAGCTTGATAAGGACGATCTTGTACGTGCGGCGCTTGAGGGCATGGACGGACTTTTTGCGTACCTTGAAAATACACAGTACGGTGATATTGCAAAGCTTTTGCGCGATGACCCGGCACAGTTTGAAAAGCAGTGCGACGATGCGCTTATAGAGCTTGCCGAGACTGCAAGAATGCAGGCTTTCGGGGTCGAGCCTCTTGCGGCGTACTACATCGCAAAGGAAGCGGAGATAAAAGATCTGCGCATAATATCAGTCTGCAAGGAAAGCGGCGCGGACAACGAGACCATAACGGAAAGGATGAGAAGGCTCTATGTATAAAACTGCGGTCATCGGCGATAGCGCAAGTGTTTCGGGATTTGCGGCTCTGGGGCTTTCCGTGTTCCGCGAGAACGAGGCAGAGAAAATAACAAAGCTGATAAACAGGCTTGCGGCAAGCGATTTTGCGGTCATCTATATAACCGAACCGGCTGCGGCGCTTGTCGGTGATACTATAAATAAATACAGGAGCAGCCGTCTGCCCTCGATAGTGCTCATACCCGCGATAGAGGGAAATACGGGCGACGGTATGCGCGCTCTGCACGAGGCTGTGGAGAAGGCTGTAGGCTCCGACATTTTGAAACAGAATTGAGGCGAATAAATCGTAATGAGCAGCATAGGAACAGTAGTAAAGATCTCGGGTCCTCTCGTTGTTGCGGAGGGCATGAGAGACGCCAATATGTTTGACGTTGTGCGCGTAAGCGAAAAGCGTCTTATAGGCGAGATAATAGAAATGCACGGCGACCGTGCTTCGGTGCAGGTATATGAGGAAACTGCCGGACTTGGCACGGGCGAGAGCGTGGAATCCACAGGTGAACCCATGAGTGCAGAGCTTGGACCGGGGCTTATAAGAAGCATATACGACGGTATCCAGCGTCCGCTTGACGATATCAGGAAGATCTGCGGAAACAACCTTGCAAGGGGAGTTGAAGTCCCCTCGCTGAAAAGGGAGACGCTTTGGCAGTTCACTCCCACCGTCAAGGCGGGAGACAGGGTAACAGGCGGCGATGTTATAGGAACAGTGCCTGAGACTGACATCGTTCTCCACAAGATAATGGTTCCAAACGGCGTTGAGGGTACGGTAAAGTCGATATCCGCGGGAGAGTATCACGTTGACGATACGGTATGCGTTATCGAGACCGATAAGGGTGAGCGGGAGCTTTCAATGCTCCAGAAATGGCCCGTAAGACGCGGCAGGCCCTACAAGAAGAAGCTTTCACCCGATATGCCCCTTGTAACAGGACAGCGAGTTGTTGACTGCCTTTTCCCGATAGCAAAGGGTGGAGTTGCGGCAATCCCCGGTCCGTTCGGAAGCGGCAAGACCGTAACTCAGCACCAGCTTGCGAAGTGGGCTGAGGCTGACATAATCGTATACATCGGATGTGGAGAGCGCGGCAACGAAATGACGGATGTTCTCAATGAGTTCCCCGAGCTCATAGACCCGAATACGGGCAAGTCGCTCATGGAGAGAACAGTGCTCATCGCAAACACCTCAGATATGCCCGTTGCGGCACGTGAGGCGAGTGTTTACACGGGTATCACCATAGCCGAGTACTACCGTGATATGGGCTATTCTGTAGCTCTCATGGCGGATTCTACCTCGCGCTGGGCGGAGGCTCTGCGTGAAATGTCCGGACGACTTGAGGAAATGCCCGGAGACGAGGGCTATCCCGCATATCTGGGCAGCCGTCTGGCGCAGTTCTACGAGCGCGCAGGCAGAGTTATCTCAACGGGCAGCGAGGGCAGAGAGGGTGCACTTTCGGTCATCGGAGCCGTATCTCCTCCGGGAGGCGATATCTCCGAACCTGTTTCGCAGGCTACGCTTCGTATCGTAAAGGTATTCTGGGGACTTGACGCAAGCCTTGCCTACCAGAGGCACTTCCCGGCGATAAACTGGCTCACGAGCTACTCGCTGTATGCGGATTCGCTCGGAGAGTGGTACAATAACAACGTTTCGACAGAATGGATGACCTCACGCGCACGCTTCATGGAGATACTCCACGAGGAGGCGGAGCTGAAGGAGATAGTCAAGCTCATCGGTATGGACGCGCTCTCGTCGGGCGATCGCCTGAAAATGGAGACGGCACGCTCTATCCGTGAAGACTTTCTGCACCAGCTTGCCTTCCACGAGGTAGATACCTATACGAGCCTGAAAAAACAGCTTTACATGATGAAGCTGATACTCGGCTTCAACGACGAGGCGGCGGATGCTGTTGCAAAGGGAGCCGATATCGAGGAGATAGCGGGACTTCCCGTTCGTGAGAAGATAGGGCGCTTTAAGTACGTTGCCGAAGAAAATACGGATGCGGAATACAGCAAGCTCGCGACCGAGATATCGGCAGAGCTCAATGATCTGCTCAGCAGGGAGGAAGACTGATGCCAAGAGAATACAGAACGATAGAAGAAGCGGCAGGTCCTCTGCTGCTGGTAAAGGACGTTGAAAACGTAAAGTACGGCGAGCTTGCTGAAATAAGGCTCGCAAACGGCGAAAAGCGTCGCTGCCGTGTGCTCGAGATAGACGGCACGAATGCAATGGTGCAGCTTTTTGAAAATGCCGCGGGAATAAATTTGCAGGATAGCAGCGTAGTCTTTTCCGGTCACCAAATGGAGCTGGGCGTATCTGAGGATATGCTTGGAAGAGTTTTTGACGGACTGGGCAGACCTATCGACGACGGTCCCGAGATAATCCCCGATATGCGAATGGACGTAAACGGACTTCCTATGAACCCCGTTGCGAGAAAATATCCGCAGGAGTTCATTCAGACGGGAGTTTCGGCTATCGACGGACTTAACACGCTCGTAAGAGGTCAGAAGCTGCCTATTTTCTCGGCGAGCGGACTTCCTCATGCACAGCTTGCGGCTCAGATAGCACGACAGGCAAAGGTACGCGGCAAGGACGAACAGTTTGCCGTTGTTTTTGCCGCAATGGGAATCACCTTTGAGGAGTCGGAGTACTTCGTGCACAGCTTCAAATCGACAGGAGCTCTCGACAGGACGGTGCTTTTCATAAACCTTGCGAATGACTCGGCTATCGAGCGTCTTGCGACGCCTAAAATGGCACTCACGGCTGCGGAGTATCTCGCTTTTGAAAAGGGAATGCACGTGCTCGTTATCCTTACCGATATAACCAACTATGCCGACGCTTTGCGTGAGGTATCGGCTGCGCGCAAGGAGGTACCCGGCAGACGAGGCTATCCCGGATATATGTACACCGACCTCGCCACCATTTACGAGCGCGCGGGACGTCAGGAGGGTAAAGAGGGAAGTATTACTATGATACCGATTCTCACCATGCCCGAGGACGATAAGACTCACCCTATCCCCGACCTTACCGGCTACATCACCGAGGGACAGATAATCCTCTCGCGCGAGCTCTACAGAAAGGGAATAAATCCACCTGTTGACGTCCTACCGTCGCTTTCGAGACTGAAGGACAAGGGTATAGGCGAGGGAAAGACCCGTGCTGACCATTCTGATACGATGAATCAGCTTTTCTCGGCATATGCCCGCGGAAAGGACGCAAAGGAGCTAATGGTCGTACTCGGCGAGGCAGCTCTTACTCCGACAGACCTTATATATGCGAAATTCTCTGACGAATTCGAGCGCAGATATGTTTCTCAGGGATTTGAGAATGATCGCAGCATAGAGGATACGCTTGAAATAGGTTGGGAGCTTCTCAAGCTCCTTCCGAGAAGTGAGCTGCGCCGTATAAGAGAGGAATATCTAACCAAGTACTACGATACTCAGGAATGAGGTGAGCTGATTGGCAAGACTTAACGTAAATCCTACCAGAATGGAGCTCAGTCAGCTTAAAAAGAAGCTTGCCTCGGCACGCAGGGGGCACAAGCTGCTTAAAGACAAGCGCGATGAACTAATGCGGCAGTTCATGATACTGATAAAGGAAAACCGCCAGCTGCGCACAGAGGTAGAGGCGGCTATCAGCGAGGCGAATCGCTATATGGCTGTCGCCGGTTCTGTGATGCAGAGGGAGGCACTGGCGACTGCGCTAATGCTTCCGAAGCAGGAGGTCGAGCTTGAGGTCGGCGAGAAAAACGTAATGAGCGTGTATATCCCAGAATTTACGGCGAAGTATCGCACCGACGACTCCAACGATATCTACTCCTATGGTATGGCGTTCACCTCTATCGACCTTGACGGAGCAGTAAGTGCGCTGAGTGCAGTGTTTCCGAAGATGATACGGCTCGCGGAGGTTGAAAAGGCGTGTCAGCTCATGGCTGACGAGATCGAAAAGACCCGTCGCCGCGTAAATGCGCTTGAGCATATCATGATACCTGATTACGAGGAGACGATAAAGTACATCACGATGAAGCTCTCCGAAAACGAGCGAAGCACCACTACCTCGCTCATGAAGGTCAAGGACATGGTGCTGAAGCAAAGTCATAATTACAGTTAGTTGTCAGTAATGAATTTTAAGGGCGGACATTTTGTCCGCCCTTTTTTTATGTAGTTTATTCGAGGACTCTGTACCCGAACCCTTTCCACGTTCTCGCCCGCAAGCTCGTTAACTCTGTGCGAGTCGGGCAGTTGCTTTCCGTTACGGTGATAAACAGATAGAATGCTATTGTGGGTATAGGTGGAGGAGCCTGCTAAAAAAGGCGCACAAGGGGAGCCCCCCTCTGGCGGAATCGTGGCATAAAATTACCGAGCCCATTATTTCAGGCTCGGTAACCCACTTTTTTCTTTAAGGGAAGCTGCCGAATAGTGCACTATCATATTCAGAATGACGGGCAGCTACGCTCAATAGCGATCTCGCGGCGCAGATAGTCGTTTTTAGCAAGGGAGTATGCCTCGTCGAAAGCCTTTTCAGCCTCTTCGGAGCGTCCCTGTTTGCGCAGGAGCATAGCTTTTCTGCCGACCAAGGTGCAGGCGATATTTTCGTTTTCCTCGTGTTTTTTCAGTATGGCTTCACAGTCGGAAAACCGTCCGTTCATCAGGTAATAGTCGAACCACATGAAGTCGATTATCAGCGTGATGAAATCGCTTTTGCCGTAGTATTTATCGAAAAACGGCTTGCCGTCCTGTATCAAGCGCTCGACGTACTGCTGCTCGTTCGTATGGATAGCGAGCTGTACGCGCAGTGCATGATAATAGACGATGTGCTGGTGGGCGGTTATTGTGTTCAGCTCTTTCAGTTCCTTTGTCAGTGTGGCGTATCGGACGCAGTTAATGAAATACTTCGCCCTGTCAAATTCGCGCAGCTCGGTATAAGCGTCCGTCAGAAACATGGCATAATTATTGAGATAAACGTCGTAACGTCCGCCGCTGTTTATGCAGAATTGCAGCTGCTCCTCCATTTGTGCGAGGACGTGGTCGGAGAAAGAATCTGTTTTGAATTCTTCGATTATCGCCGTGTAGATCTTGTCCTGCTTGTTTGTCACTTTTGTAAGCCAGAACATTAATAATGCCATCGGTATTGCTGCGGCAGCCGAGATGATAAGGCGGAGCTTAAGTGACATAGTACTGACTGAATCTTCTTTCATAGATAGGATAGTCAGCACACAGAACGGTATCGTAAAGCCTGTGATAACCGAGATAATGTAAACTTTGATGTGCAGCTTCGTGTCTGTAATTTTCTTCTTCTGATTTTTCATTTAGAATTCCTTTTGGAGTTTATTTACCCACCGAGCTTCCGGATCATTTTATAAGCAGTTTCCTGATGAACGCAGTATCGAACGAGTTGACCTTGCCGTCACCGTTTGCATCGCAGGAATATTCAGGAACTATCCGTGCGAGGACAGCATTCTGGCAGTAAACGAGATCGGCAATGTTGAGACTGCCGTCGTGATTGATATCTCCCGTTGGAAATCCAGGCTGGGAAGTAGTGGTTTCGGTAGTTGTTGATGACGAGGTAGTTGAAGTAGATGTAGTTGTTTTTGAAGTGGTAGTAGTAGTTGTTGTTGTTGTTGTTGAAGTAGTGGAGGTCGTAGTTGAAGTCGAAGTAGTCGTTTTGGACGAAGTGGCAGTTGTAGTTGTAGTAGTTGATGATGTCGTTGTAGTGGTAGTAGTAGTAGTTGTTGTTGTTGTTGTTGTTGTTCCGGTAGTTATAACAGCGGAAGGATCGTAATCTGTCTCTGAAAGCTCAGGGTAATTGAAGTAAGTGATATTATAGCTGGATTCAGGAGTATGATTTGTATTGAAATTAGCTGAACCTTTGAGGAAATAGTCATATTTCACGACTTTATCGTTATCAAGATCGTCCCATGTAACATCGACAGCATACCAGAGTCCGTCCTCCATCTGAACGTAGTTCCACATATGGGCAACATTGCTGGTCTGGTTATAATTTCCGAAAACGAGTATGCAAGGTATGTCAAGACTGTCACATATTAATTTGAATGCCTTGGAATACCCTTCACAGACGACACCCGGCTGAACAAGAGCACCTAAAGCAGAGTTTGAAAAGTCTGCACTTGCATCATAATAAGTGAACTGGCTTATATAGTCGTGAATGCTTTTAAGCTTGTCATAGCGTGTATTGCCGCTGACCGGAAACTCGTCAACAGCCTCATCGAGCATTCCAACGTATTCTCTTGCAGTATCTAAAGAACCAAAAGCCTCATAATATGTAGGAGAAAAGGTTAGGGATCTTACTGTTATGGTGTAATTGCCTGTACGGCTGCTCTGACGGATAGTAGTATCCTCTCCGACTGAAATACCGAACATTGACATATTCATCCAACAAATTTCAGGCATATCAAATATAAGTGAATCAATACCCGGCTTGCAGCTTGTGAAAACGGCATTCTGATAAGTCTCCTGATCCTCTTCGGTGAAACCGCTTGATGAGGGAAGGGAAGATACACTTATTGAAAGAGTCTCGGGAAGCTTTACAGTGACGGAATCCTCTGTTGGAGTTACAAGAACCGAGAGAGCTTCATATACAGCAAGATTATTGCTGTCAAGGAAGTCCTTGTAGTTATAGGCAGAGTCAGAGTAGTTCGACAGTATTATCGGAGAGTCTGCCATTGAAAGAGAGAGCGATTCCATGTCATCGAGATACAGAATCTCGCCGGAGAACTCACACTCGAGTTCAGCGGTGACGTCCTCAGCCATGACATAATAAGCAGTACCGCCCGGAATAAGAGCGCAAGCGGTGAATAATGAAATTACTGATGAGAATAATTTTTTCATGGTGAATACCTCCGTAAATTATTTCCCATCCCCTGAATTTATCTATATATAATAATTATACATCGCATAGATGATTTTGTCAATATTGCATAAAGAAAATCGTGAAAATGCAGTAGATATGTTGCTTTTTATTGGTGATAATGCAGAAAATATATTGCTATATCAAAAAATATCTCGCATAAAATACCAAAAAAAGCCCATTTCACGTATTAATATTCGTTATATTGTCTCTTGAAAATATCCCGGCGCTATGGTATACTTTTATTTGGGAAATAAGAGCGCATTTCAGCGCTTTACAATATTGAAAGGTGAGGTTTCGGCAATGTATTTATCTGAAATGAACAGGGAAGAGCTTACGGCATTCAATAACGAGGCGAAAAGTCTTTATGCGGATTTCAAGTCTCAGGGGCTTTGCCTTAATATGTCAAGAGGAAATCCCTGTAAGGAGCAGCTTGAACTGAGCGTAGATATGCTGGCTGTTTTCGACGATGGCAATTTTATGAGCGAGAACGGAATAGATGTGCGTAATTACGGTATGCTTGACGGAATTCCCGAGGCAAAGACTCTTTTCTCTGATATGATAGGTGTTGACGATGATGAAGTCATCATTTTCGGAAATTCCAGCCTGAATGCTATGTTCTGGACTGTACAGGTGGCTTACAACAAGGGCATTCTCGGAGAAAAGCCGTGGTCACAGTGCGACAAGGTAAAGTTTTTGTGCCCTGTACCGGGCTATGACAGGCACTTCAAGGTGACGGAATTCTTCGGCATAGAGATGATAAATATACCGATGACTGCAACAGGTCCGGATATGGATATGATAGAGAAGCTCGTTTCTGAGGACGATTCCATTAAGGGAATCTGGTGTGTACCCCAGTACTCCAATCCTGACGGCATTTCCTACAGCGACGATACTGTTAAGCGCTTTGCTGCTTTGAAGCCTAAGGCTAAGGACTTCCGTATTTTCTGGGACAATGCATACTGTATCCATCATCTTGTTGATGAGCCTGAGTACATTCTCAACATACTTGATGAGGCGAAAAAAGCGGGCAATGAAAATATCGTCTACATCTTTGGTTCTACCTCTAAGATAACATTCCCGGGAGCGGGCGTAGCAGTAATGGGCGCAAGCCACGAGAATGTTGAGGAGCTTAAAAAGTACCTCGGTATCAGCATAATCAGTTATGATAAGATGAATCAGCTTCGTCATGTAAAGTTTTTCGGAACATATGAAAATATGATAGAGCATATGAAAAAGCATAAACAGATAATTGCTCCGAAATTCAGACTTGTATGTGATATTCTCGAAAATGAGATAGCTCCTCTGGGAATAGGAGATTGGACTGATCCGAAGGGTGGATATTTCGTATCGTTCAATGCTCCGGAGGGCTGTGCAAAGAGAATAGTTAAGCTTTGCGCAGAAGCAGGGGTTACTCTCACCGGCGCAGGAGCTACCTTCCCATACGGAGTTGATCCGCAGGACAGAAATATTCGTCTTGCGCCTACATATCCTCCTATAGAGGATCTCAAAAAGGCAATGGAGCTTTTCGTTATCTGCGTAAAGCTTGCCGCATCGGAGAAGTACCTTTCAGAAAAATAATGATCGAGGCAGTCGGTTCAGTCCGGCTGCTTTTTTGTATGGGAATATACAATAATAAGTTCTCGGCAGCGCTCCTCTGATCGCTGTTGATGAGCAAACATTATTATTTACTTTACTTTTCTGCTTTTGAATGATATAATGAAATGAATAACATTGCAAGGAATGTGATACAATGACTAAGATAGATCTGATAACAGGGATACTTGGCTCAGGCAAGACTACCTTTCTGCTGAAATATGCAAGAGAGCTCATTGACCGCGGCGAAAGGATAGCCATACTCGAAAACGACTTTGGCGCAGTGAATGTAGATATGATGCTGCTGCAGGAGCTCAAGGGGGATAACTGCGCGATCGAGATGATAGTCGGAGGAGGAGACAGCGACTGCCACAAGCGTCGGTTCAAGACTCAACTCATCTCGCTTGGCATGCAGCACTTTGACAGGGTTATCGTTGAGCCCTCCGGTATATTCGACATGGACGAATTCTTCGATACGCTTTATGAATCGCCGCTTGACCGGTGGTTTGAGATAGGCAGCGTTCTTACTATCATTGACGCGCATATGGAAGAGGTCCTTTCGGAGCAGATGGAATATCTGCTTGCGTCTGAGGCAGCTTACAGCGGAAAGCTCATACTGAGTAAGCTGAGTACGGTAAGTGACGAGCCGCCGGAGCAGCTTTCAGAGCGCATACTTGCTCATGTAAACCGCGCCCTTTCACTTATCCGCTGCGACAGAAGCTTCGGTGTATCAGATCTCTTTATAAAGGACTGGGGATCGCTCGAAAAGGAGGATTACGATATGCTCATTTCAGCGGGATTTCATAGTGCAAGCTATGTAAAGCAGTTTCCTTCTGAGACGATACACAGTGCGGTACACTATTTCATGCACATAGCTATACCGGAGAATAAGATAGAGAAAGTCATCGGCTCAGTGATGAACGATACCTCATGCGGCAGGATATTCCGTATAAAGGGCTCGCTGCCGGCTGATAACGGCAAGTGGCTGAAGATAAATGCTGTCGGTGAAAAAATTGAGATATCAGAAGTGGGCAGCGGTCAGGGAGTGCTCATAGTTATCGGCGATGATATTAGCCGGGAAAAGATAGACGAGCGATTCCGAGCTGTAAATACCGATCCGAAATATGTTTCGATATAAAGATTAAACTGATTCATACATCTGCCAACTGACGTTTGCTATATACTGCCCTCTATTGCAACACACAATAAAATGTGTGTTGCGATCTGCGAAGCAGTCGCAATGCCGCATAGCGGCTTTGCGAGGGCAGTATAAACGCAGCGCTGAACGGCGTAAAACGCGGCAAATTGTAAAAAGCTGTTACTTTTTACAATAGCGCGTAGTATAAAAGCTGCTGTACATCTGTGAAGTACAGCAGCTTTTGAGCTTTATTCCTCGTCCTCGTCGTAGAAGACGTTATAATTCACGGCACGGTGAGCGTAGGTGCTCAGTACAAGTCCTATCACAGCATACATACTGACCATAGCAGTACCTCCTGCACTCATAAACGGCAGCGGAACTCCGATAACGGGGGCTACTTTGAGCACCATTCCGATATTCATTATGCAGTGTGAAAAGATAAGTCCGAAAGCGCCCATGCAGATAAATTTACCGAGATGATCGCGGGTAACACGGCTGTCGCCAAAAATTTTCAGGCATACATAAGTAAGTATTATCAGTATCCCGACAGAGCCGAGGAAGCCGAATACCTGCCCCGCATAGGTGAAGATGAAGTCGTTGTGCATTTCCGGAACGGAAATATATTCCCCTGAGTTTCCGAAGAGACCCTTGCCGAAGACCTTCCCCGATTTCAGAGCTGCAAGACCGAGATCCTGCTGATACTCGATATTTTCAGGGTCTGAGCCGGGGTTGAAGAGTATCATAACTCTTTTTTTATGGAACTCGTTGAGTACGAAAAACCACATTGCCGCAACAGCTCCTGCTATCACGAACGGAGCTGCAAGAAGATATTTCCACGATATTTTTGCCGAGCATATCATGAATCCGAAAATGAAGGCAAAAACGATAGCCGTACCATAGTCTCCCTGCAAACCGACTATACCTATCGGTACGGCTGCATGGAGGCACAGCAGAAGCATATGAACGGGCTTGTTCATTTCCTCCTCGTCTCGCGAAAGATGATAGGCAAAGGTCAGTATAAAGGCAAGCTTTAGTATCTCAGACGGCTGAAACATAATGAAACCTAGATTGAGCCACGCCTTATCATCAGCTCCTTCACGCTGATAGCCAAGCGATGTAAAGGTGAGTCCGACAAGGAAGAGCGCTATCGGAGCAAAGACAAACCAAAGCTTGACAAGCTTTCTGTAATCTATGAAGGACATGATAACTGACGTTCCCAGACCGATCATCATAGAAAAAAGCTGAGTTTTCCAATAGCTTCCTCCAACTCCGCTGAGAAGCTTATTGTTGCTTATGGAATATATCAGAACTGTGCTTATGGAAGAGCACAGTGTTACTGCGAAGAGAAGTCCTGCGTCTATGCTGTGTTTCCCTGAGGGTAATTTTTTAAAAGCGGATTTCATTGTATCTCCTTAATAGTTTTTAACGCTCTGTTTGGGGGAATGGAAAGCATATTTTCATATGCCGAGCAGCTTTAAGCTTTTATACGGAATTTATACCGGCATCAATTTATGACTGCCGGATGCAGCTGTAATATGTATTACTCAGACCAGTATTTTCTGTCGAGGCTTCGGAACTGTGCGGCAGCAGCAACGTGCTGTTTACGAATAATGTCGGACGAGTCGAGGTCTGCGATGGTTCTTGCGACCTTGAGTATCCTGTCATAAGCTCTTGCACTGAGCCCGAGCCTGTCAAATACGCCGTGCATTATCTTTTCCGCGCCCTCGTCCATAGGACAAAGCTCCTGCAGCTTGTCGGGTGTTATAAGCGCATTACAGGTTATCGGAGTATCCTTGAATCGCTCCTCCTGTATTTTTCTGGCAGCGATAACTCTTTTTCTTATTTCGGCGGAGGATTCATCCTTTACCTTTGAGGAAAGATCATCAAACTCGACAGGAGCGACCTCGATATGCAGATCAAAGCGGTCGAGCAAGGGTCCGGATATCTTTGAAAGATAGCCTGATACCTTGTTTTTCGGACAGGTGCATTTTCTTTTTGGATGACCGTAATATCCGCAGGGACAGGGATTCATTGCTCCTATCAGCATTATAGTACACGGATATGTCACCGTGCCCGATGCGCGGGCAATAGTGACTTTTCTGTCCTCAAGGGGCTGACGGAGTATTTCGAGAGTTTTTCTGTCGAACTCGGCGAGCTCGTCCAGAAACAGCAGTCCGTTGTGTGCGAGTGATACTTCGCCCGGGTGAGGGATAGTACCTCCGCCTGCAAGACCTGCTGATGAAATGGTGTGATGAGGCGAACGGAATGGCCTTTTTGTTATTATTGGCACTTCCGGCGAGAGTAATCCTGAAATTGAATGTATTTTTGTAGTATCAAGAGCCTCCTCGAAAGTAAGAGGAGGGAGTATTGAGGGCATTCGTTTAGCAAGCATACTTTTTCCGCTTCCGGGAGAGCCGATCAGGAGGGCATTATGTCCGCCGGCAGCCGCTATTTCGAGGGCTTTTTTTGCCGATTGCTGACCTCTGACATCTGAAAAGTCAATGACCTCATTATATGCTGCTTCCGGTGGCGTATAATGCTCTGATGGAGAAAGACGTTCCTCATTGCGGAAATGGAGTATAAGCTCCTCTGCGTTTTTTACTGCGTATATGTCGATCCCGTCTATTACCGAGGCTTCGGCAGCATTATCGTGTGGGACGAATACTGATCTTATCCCCAGCTCGCGTGCGAGCATCACCATTGGAAGAACACCGTTTATCCTGCGTATATCGCCGTTTAATGAGATCTCACCTATAAATGAACAGCCCTCGGTGGGAACATCTATCAGGCGCATCGCTTGTATCACAGCCATAAATATAGCCATATCGTGTACAGAGCCGCTCTTTTTGGTGTCTGCCGGAGCAAGGTTCACCATGACCGACGCGACGGGGAAGCTTATGCTGCAAGATCTCAGTGCCGCGCGAATGCGCTCGCGGCTCTCCTTGACTACAGTGTCGGGAAGTCCCACTATGTCAAACTGCGGACTTCCTCGGCTTATATCAATTTCAACGTCAACGGGAAAAGCGTTCAGACCGAAAAGTCCGAGACTGGAAATTTTAGCAAACACTTTTTCACCTCCGGAAATATATGATCGAAGATATACTCGCTGCTCCCGCAGATCGTCTATTGCAGATCGCTGCGGAGACGAGTATAAATACTTCTTATATTATACCACTTTTATCGAAAAATGTAAATAGTTCAGAGAAGTTCTATTTCAGACAAAAGAAGACCGTCGGGTATGGATATGGTGAGTTCTCCTGTCTGAGGAAGTCCTTCCGGCAGGGGACAGGTATACTCTGAAAACTCATCTTTTCCGTCTGCACACGGAATGTTCAGATTAAATGAAGCGCCTCCGATCTTCAACTCAGCCTCGCAGCTTCCCATACAAGCGGCAGCGGAGAGCCGTATGGCTTTTTTTTCGGATAGATCAACTCCGCCGTAGACAGCACTTGCGTCCCAGCCCTTAGGTGAGATATAGTGACAGCCGAGCTTTCTTGAATAGCGGATGTCTATATTTTTTGCGCTGTCGAAGCTCTGAGCTTCAAAGGATCCGCTGCGAAGTCCCGGTTTTTCGCCGTTTATGTGAAGCTTAGCGGTTGATCGTATATCGGCGGAGGAAGCTCCCGCAAGGAATATATATTCTCCTTCCTCGACGAGCATTTTCCCTGTGTGAGTATCATATATCTGCAAAATATGCTTCGGAATACTTATCTTTACAGTTTGCTTTTTTCGGGCTTTGATAAAGACTCTTTCAAAACCACAAAGCTTCTTTATCGGACGGCTCACAGCAGAGCCGCTGACAGTGAAATAGATCTGCACTGCCTCTTCGCCGTCTGTATCTGAAATATTTTTTACAGTGATCTGTGCGCAGACTCCGCCTTTCTCGTTTTCAAAAAGCTTAAGTCCACTGTATTCAAAGCCGGAATAAGAAAGTCCATAGCCGAATGGATAAAGAGGGTTTCCCCTGAAGTACATATACGTTGTGCCTGCGGATTCAATATCGTATTCCATGATATCGGGAAGATCGTATTCGCTCCGGTACCACGTCACAGGCAGACGTCCTGCGGGATTGTTCCTGCCGCTTACCGTACGTGCAGCAGCCGTTCCGAGATTAGCTCCGGCATGTGAGGTCCATATAATAGCAGGGAGTATATCGTTTTCGCGGCATATCGAATATGGGTAGCTTGATATGACCAGCATTACCGTTTTGGGATTTGTGTTGAACAGCCCTTCTGCCATGCCCTCCTGTATATTCAGGCGGAGCGTTTTGCGGTCATGGCATTCTTTGGCTACCTGTACAGGATAATTGCCTGTGCAGTATATCACCGTATCACATTCAGCTGCCAGAGCCGCAGCTCTTTCGCTTCCTGAGCTGACAGTCTCTGTTTCAAACAGAACATCTGAGAGTACGGCTTTTGTTTCTGTGAATGAGAGCTCTCCGCTTTCATCACAGATAAGCCTTTGGTGACCGAGAAATTCTTCGATGAGCTGTCCGTTGTCTGTACGCTTAAAGTTGAAGGTCTCGTGTGTGAACCAGTCGTGTATAGTTCGGTTATTCAGCCTGAGCTTGCCGTCGGTATTTCTGACATAGCGTTTATACTTAACGGAAAAGAGATTTATCCAGTTCTCGCCCCAGTCCTGAAGCTCGAACTGCTCCGATACGGAAATGCTATCGGCGTCGGCAATAATGCTGCCGTCCGCCTTTGCCGAGAGAAATCTCCCGTTGGGAGCCTTAATGCTTACTATATCCCACAGGCTGTCGTGGACCACCTCACAGCCGGGAAATTCTGACGTGAAGCCATCTTTAACGGAAACTGCGTCTCTGTACACTCCCGTATACCAGTCACGGAGACTTTCATCTGCCAGAGGACCGCAGACTGCAAGTCTGCCCGTGATGCTTTTCAATGGGAGCAGACCGTCATTTTTCAGCAGAACCACCTGTTCGCAGGCAGCGCGAAGATTGATTTTCCGGGAATCCTCTGAATCTACGATATCTTTTGTTATTGTATCATACGGACAGTCATCGGTAAATTGCCCGAGCTTATATCTTGCATATAGCGTATTTCTGAGGGAAGTGTCGATATCCTCTTCTGTCAGAAGTCCGTTTTCAAGGGCTTTTTCAGCAGCAGTGCGGACTATGCTGTCTATATCGGTCATAGTATCACAGCCGGCTTTGAGTGCTTCAGCAAGAGCCTGAGAGTAATTCTCGCAGTATTTATGCGCTGTGACGGTCTGCGAGAAATCTCCTCCGTCGGTGACGGCAAACCAGAGCCCCCACTTATCCTTTAGTATGCTTTTCAGCTCGGGATTGCAAAGTGCAGGAAGTCCGTTGATCTCGTTATATGCGGTCATTATGCTTTTTGCTCCGCCGTTGACTATAGCATTGCGGAATGCGGCGTAATAGTATTCATATTTCAGCCGCAGGGGAATTACGGCATTGCAGCTCATTCGGCGGTGCTCGTTATTGTTTGCGCAGAAATGCTTGAGAGTAGGGATCGTTTTGAGGTATGTACCGTTGTCGCCCGCCATTGCTTTTGTATATGCGGCGGTCATTTCTCCGGCAAGAAAGACGTCCTCTCCGTATGCCTCTTCGGTGCGTCCCCAGCGCGGGTCTCGTTCCATATCTACAGTAGGTCCCCATACACACAGTCCTCCATGCTTGTCCTCATTATAGTATGCACGGCACTCGTTTCCGGCGATCTCGCCGAGCTCTGCCATAAGCTCTTTGTCAAAGGAAGCCGCAAGACCTATAGGCTGAGGAAAAACAGTTGAATAGTGCTCATCGTCGCGTCCGACAAAGCCTCGGGCGACCTCTGTTCCTATAAAGAATTCACCCATACCCAGCCTCGGGATAGCATGGTGATGAGTGGAAAGCAGAGAGAGTTTTTCGTCGAGGGTAAGCTTTGATAACAGCTCATTGGTCAGCTGTGTGAATTTATCTTTCATTTTTAAACTCCTTGTTTCCGGATATTGGAATACCATTATTATACATTGTATGGGGTTCAATGTCAACAATTGTCGGGAAAAAAGGAGCTGCTGCATTTTCATGCAGCAGCTCCTTTTAGAATATATATAGATGAAGAAGATTGGAAAATGCCATTACAGATTACTGTCATAAGAATTGAACTGAGCGCCGCCGTTGCCGCCGGAGAAGTTTCCTCTGCCGAAGCCGCCGTTGCCGCCCCAGTTTCCGCCTCCGCCGAAGCCGCCGCCCATCATGCTTGAGGTTATCTCGGTGCGCTCCTCGCCGTTAACGATGACAGTGCCGCCGTTGATCTCGGCGTTATAGTCAAAATCGAACGCCTCTGCCATGCCCTGTTCGGAGATAGTGATGTCAACAGTTCCGCCGTTTACGTAGATAGAGCCGTTGGAGTCCACGCCGTCCACGTCGCCGGAGCTCATCACTATAGTAGTATAGCCTCCGTTGAATTCTACAACAACATCATATGCCGAGCTCTTGCGTGAAGCATTTATACCGTCGTCATTCGATTCAATGCAGATATTTCCGCCGTTTATCTGAATGTAGGTAGATTCTATGCCTTCTGCTGAGCTGATAGTGAAGTCTCCACCGTCTATCTGAACGATAGTCGTACCCTGAATGCCGTCGCTGGACGATGTTATATTGAATGTTCCGTCAGCGATATAGATATAGCCGACTGTATCGTCTTCATCATTTTCACAGTGAAGAGCGTCTTTGTCAGATGTTATGCTGAATGTTCCGCCGCATATTGCGATAGAATCGTTAGCTTCCAAGCTGTCCTGTGCAGAGGTGATGTTATAAGTTCCTCCGGTTATCCTGAGGTCGTCCTTGGAGGTTATGCCGTTGCCGTAAGCGGAGGTTATATTGAGAGTTCCCATGCCGTTGAGCACGAGGTCGTCCTTTGAGAAGATAACGGCATCTGTGTTTGTATCTCCGTCGGACGTAAATGCACCTGTAACGGAAAGGGCGTTATCGCTGTCAGTGGTTGTGATGAACACTTTATCTGCGGATATAACATAAATAGCAGGGAAGTCACTGTTTGTAATGCTGACGCCGTCGAGTACGAGCTGCACCTTTGCTTCTGTATCTGCATTTACAGTAATGGTGCAGTCAGAAGCAGTTCCGCTGATAACATAGATTCCGGCTTCTGTTATGCTGATGACCTCGCCGTCAGAGACTGTGATATATTCCGCTTCGGAGAGGTCGGCGGTCTGAGTCAGATCGCGCTGCGAAAAGATATCGGACGTATCGAGAATGCCTTCGGAGTAGGAAGAATAAGCGACTGCATCTGCGGAAAGAGCATTGTCAGAGTCAGAAGAAGATGAGGTGCTCTCGCTTTCACTTTCGGAATAAGCTTCAGTAGTATCATCGGAAACGACTGATGAAGTGATGCTTTCCGAAGATGATGAACTGCTTACAGATGTATTGTTGTCTCCGCAGCTTACTGCCGCGCCGAATACCAATGCCATTATCATTATACCTGCAATAGTTCTCTTTAATGTATTTTTCATCATAAGATCGCTTCCTTTCATATAAACCGCTGTTTTGTGTTTGTTGTTTTGATGTTTATAGTATATCTCCCCTTTTTGAAAAGCAAGACAGCGTTTTGTGAAATATTTGGGAAAAATAGGTGTTGGAGTTCGGGTATCAGGTGTTAGAATGCGGAGTCCGGCTTGTTCGGGACAGATCTGAATATGCAGCGCCGAGCGGGCGCGCGCAGTTTCGCGGTTCAGTTTTTCTGATCCGCGAATTTTTTCCGCGCATGAAGCCGTATCTAATTTGTAACACATACACAGAGCAGCAAACCTGATAGTTAAAGCCTGACACCTTCCCATTCGTCATATTTAACAAAGGGTATCCCGTCAAAATGATGATAAAGCAAAAAAACTATCAGCAAAATCCACAAAAATATTGGTTGAAAATTGTCTGTATTGCGCTTTAATCGCGAAATTGAATATATTTTTCTGCATTTTCGCAAAAAATACTTGCAGTTTTTTGTGAAATGTGATAAAATATATTGATACTTGAAAATGACTATACTATGTTTTTCAAAGGAGACCACTATGGCTAAGATCAAGGCTGCCGTTATTTTCGGCGGTACGTCAAAGGAATATAAGCTCTCTCTTGCGTCAGCAGCAGAGGTCATAAGAAATATTCCGGAAGATAAGTACGAGGTAATCTGTATAGGCATTACCCGCAAAGGACGCTGGCTTTTCTATCCGGGCGATGTCGAAGATATCGCTTCCGGCGAATGGGAGCTCAATCCCGACTGTACCTCGGCTATCATTTCTCCCGATCCGCTTCACAGGGGAATAATAACTATAGAAAACGGAGAGACTTCAGTTAAGAAAATAGATGTGGTGTTTCCCGTCCTGATAGGCAAGAACGGCGGTGACGGCACGCTTCAGGGGCTGCTTGATCTTTCAGGTATACCCTATGTAGGCTGCGGACTTCTCGCGGCAGCGTCATGTGTCGATAAGTCTCATACTCACATGGTTCTTGATGATTACGGGATAAAGACTGCGCAATGGCAGCTCATCACTCAGCGCGAACTTAACAGCATTGAAGAAAGATGCTCCGGTATCGCGGAGAAAATGGGATTTCCACTTATTGTAAAGCCTGCAAACAGCGGCAGCAGCGCCGGTACAAGCATTGCAGAAAATGAAGAGGCACTTATCGCCTCGGTAAAAATGGCGTTTCTCAACGACAACAAGGTCGTTGTTGAAAAATATATAAAGGGCAGAAAGCTCGAAGCTGCCGTATTCGGCTATGACAATCCCTTCTCTTCTTATATAGGAGAGATACTTTCAGTGGACAAGGTCTACGATCCGACTGAGGTAAACAAGAGCTCCGGCGACGACCTTGTGATACCTGCCGATCTCCCCATAGAACAGATGAACGAAATACGCAATATTGCCGTAAAAGCCTTTAAGGCGCTCGGCTGCAAGGGAATGGCGAGGATAGACTTTTTCCTCACAGATGACGGCGAGCTCCTTCTCAATAAGATAGGTACTTCTCCGGGACTCAGAAAGAACAGTGTTTATCCCAAGCTTATGGAGCATCTCGGTATGACGCTTCCTTATCTTATGGATAAGCTTATAGAACAAGCCATCGAAAACGCCGAAAGAAATTATTGATAAAGGAGAAGCTTTTGAAAGAAAACGTTTTGATCTCGCTCACAAGCATACAGTGGCAGGACGATGAAAAAAGCGAAACAGAGCTCGTTACGAGGGCGCTGCTCACCAGCAGCAAGGGCTGCGATGTGATATCCTATGAGGATACTTCGGCTACGGGATTCGAGGGCTCTGTTACCACGATACGGGTCGAGGGGTCTAAAACCGCATCAATAATCCGCAAAGGAACTGCGAACTCGGTGCTCTCGCTCGAGAAGGGACGAAAGCACTTCTGCCAGTACGGTACGCCCTACGGAAGCCTTCAGATAGGAGTTTACACCCACGCGATAGACAACACTATCGCAAAGGACGGCAGGCTCTATTTAAAATATACGCTTGACCTTAACTCGTCTTACTTATCTGATAACGAGATAATAATGACAGTAAGACCATACAACTGAAATAGAAAGGACCTTTTGCAAATGTCAGACCTTATAAACAATGCGTCCGTTGAATTAAGACAGCTCATAATGGACGCGCTCGGCAAGCTGGTTGCCGGTGGAGAGGTTCCCTCCGAGCCGGTGCCGTCGTTCGTTATCGAGATACCCGCCGACAAATCGCATGGAGACTTCGCGGCAAATGTGGCTATGATATGCGCCAAGCCGTTCAGAATGCCTCCTCGTAAGATCGCGGAGCTGATCTGCGAAAAGCTTGATCTTGCCGGAACGATATTTGAACGTGCGGAGGTAGCGGGACCGGGTTTCCTCAATTTCTTCCTTGGAAGAAGCTGGTTCTCGGGAGTCGTTGATAATGTACTCGCAGAGGGAGCTGATTACGGCAAGACAGAAACAGGTGCGGGAAAGCGAATTCTCGTTGAATTTGTCTCTGCAAACCCCACGGGTCCCATGCACATAGGCAACGCGCGCGGCGGAGCAATAGGCGACTGCCTTGCGAGCGTGCTGAATTGGGCCGGCTATCATGCCGAGCGAGAGTTCTACATCAATGACGCCGGCAATCAGATAGAAAAGTTCGGAAAATCGCTCTCGCTTAGATATATGCAGCTTTGCTCGGAAAAGGGGCAGCAGCTCATCTATGAGAACCGCAGCGATACCGAAGCGCTGTGCGCCGCGATATACGCGAAAAGCGGTGAGGGACAGGACTTTGAGATGCCCGAGGATGTTTACCTCGGAACGGATATAATCGAGCACGCTGCCAATTATTACCACGACCACATCTTCGAGCTTCAGGAGGTTTCTGAGGAGGAGCGCCGCAAGGCTCTTGTGGACTATGCACTCCCTCTTAATATAGAAGGACTCGAGCGAGACCTGAAAAAGTACCGCATTGTCTACGATAACTGGTTCCGCGAAAGCGAGATACACAAGAAGAACAAGACCGCGTGGGTCGTGGACGAGCTCTCCAAAGCAGGAAAGACCTACGAACAGGACGGCGCGATATGGTTCAAGGCTACGGAATACGGACTGGATAAGGACTTCGTTCTAAAGCGAAGCAACGGACTTTACACATATATAGTACCCGATATTGCGTACCACTATGATAAGCTCGTGACGCGCGATTTTGACAAGGCGGTCAATGTTCTTGGCGCAGATCACCACGGATATGTCCCGAGACTGAAGGCGGCACTCACTGCTCTCGGTGTTGACGCTTCAAAGCTTGATGTTGTGCTGATGCAAATGGTGAGACTCGTCCGTCAGGGAGAGGTCGTAAAGCTCTCGAAGCGCAGCGGCAAGGCGATAACGCTCGTAACTCTGCTTGACGAGATACCTATAGATGCGGCAAGATTCTACTTCAATCTGAGGGAGGCTAATTCGCAGTTCGAGTTCGACCTCGACCTTGCTGTGGAGCAGTCGTCTCAGAACCCCGTCTACTATGTGCAGTATGCGCACGCGAGAATATGCAGTCTGCTGAGAAATCTCGCTGAGGAGGGAGTTCCGCTTCCTCAGACTGCGCAGCTTGAGCTGCTTGACACTCCCAACGAGATAGAGCTTATACGCCACATTGCAGCTCTTCCAAAGGAGATAGATCTTTCGGCAAAGACCTACGATCCCGCGAAGATAACAAAATATGCAATAGAGATCGCAACGCTCTTCCACCGCTTCTATGACTCATGCAGCGTGAAGAACGCTCCCACGAAAGAGCTTATGAATGCAAGGCTGCTTCTTTGCGAGGCAACTCGGCAGACTCTCAGGAACGTTTTCACGATACTCAATGTAGATTGTCCCGAGAAAATGTGATTGCGGAAACTTTAAAATTACGTTTTGGTTACAAAAAAATTACGGGATTTGGCAATATTTGACAAATCCCAAATGGATTTTATGTTCGGTTTGTGAGCTTTCAGACGAGAATTAACAGTTTGTTAACAAATTCGGAGCAAAAATATGTTACAATTTGTAATATGTTGACCGGGAGGTCTTTCCCCCGGACATATAATTCTCCTTGAAAGTCGCTCAGAATAAATTTAAATTATTTTAAGAGAAGGGATGTATATCATGTCCAACAGATTATTTCAGGGTTTAGTTCATCAGATGCGCGACACCATCGACGCTACTATCGGTGTTGTCGATGAAACTGCTACTATCATTGCGTGCAGCGATCTTTCGCGCGTGGGTACCACAAATGAGTTCGTATCGCTGGACCTCAGCGATTCCCACGATATCTTTATCCGCGACGGCTTCACCTATAAACCCTTCGGCTCGAGAGTAAAGCCCGATTATGCGGTATTCGTAGAGGGTGTTGACGACGCTGCGGCAAAGTATGCGAGCATTCTCGCTATCACGCTTTCAAACATCAAGCAGTACTACGACGAAAAATACGACAGAAACAACTTCATCAAGAATGTTATACTCGATAACGTTCTCCCCGGGGATATCGTCATCAAGGCAAGAGAACTCCACTTCAATGCGGAGATAAGCCGTGCTGTATTCCTCATCAGGATAATCTCGGCTAACGACATCTCGGCTTACGACGTTATCCAGAACCTGTTCCCCGATAAGAACAAGGACTTTGTTTTCAACATCACCGAGACGGATATCGTTCTCGTCAAGGAGCTCAAGAGCACAGTCGATTCCAAGGATCTCGAAAAGCTTGCGCGCTCTATAGCAGATACGCTCAGCAGCGAATTCTATACCCGCGTAAACGTTGGTATCGGTACGGCTGTTGTTGGCGTCAAGGAGCTTGCACGTTCGTTCAAGGAAGCTCAGATGGCTCTCGAGGTAGGCAAGGTATTCGATACGGACAAGGTCATCGTTAGCTATGATAACCTCGGTATCGCACGTCTTATCTATCATCTTCCCACGACCCTCTGCGAGACCTTTCTCCATGAGGTGTTCAAGGTCGGCAGCATAGAGTCCCTCGACCACGAAACTCTGTTCACTATCCAGAAGTTCTTCGAGAATAACCTCAACGTTTCCGAGACATCAAGAAAGCTCTTCGTACACAGAAATACTCTTGTGTACAGACTTGAAAAGATCAAAAAGCTTACAGGACTCGATCTCCGTGAGTTCGACCACGCTATCATCTTCAAGATCGCTCTCATGGTCAAGAAGTACCTGTCTGCAAATCCTGTGAAGTTCTGATAAAGCGCAGCCATACTGTGCGGTCATCAGCTTTGCTTTGTAAATTTAAGGTAGGTGTGACCCATTGGTAGAACTTAAAAACGTATCCGTGACCTATTCAAGCGGCGTTGATGCACTAAACAACGTCAGTCTGAAGATCAACGACGGCGATTTTGCCTTTGTTGTAGGTTCATCAGGTGCGGGTAAGAGTACTATGATAAAGCTCCTGCTGAAGGAGATAGACGCAACGAGCGGCGTTGTCACCGTCAACGGCTATAACCTCAGCAAGCTTAAAAGAAGAAAAATTCCGGAATTCCGCCGTACACTCGGTTTCGTATTTCAGGATTTCCGTCTTATCCCGTCTATGACCGTCTACGAAAATATCGCTTTTGTTCTGAGAGTTATAGACGCACCGGCTAAGTACATAAGAAAGCGCGTTCCATATGTTATAAGTCTTGTAGGGCTTCACGCAAAGACAAATTCATACCCCGATGAGCTTTCGGGCGGCGAAAAACAGCGTGTTGCCATAGCGCGTGCGCTCGTCAACGATCCACAGCTCATTATCGCGGACGAGCCTACGGGTAATATCGACCCCGAGCTTTCCTACGAGATAGTCGAGCTCCTCAAGGGCATAAATGATCAGGGTACGACCATTCTTATGGTTACGCATGAACACGATCTCGTTCGTCACTTCGGCGGACGCATCATAAATATCACCGAGGGTGAGATAGTATTTGACGAGGTCATCACAGGTACCAGCGATGAGCTATTTGCCGACCTTGATACAGAAATTACCGATGAAACTATGGCAGAGGCTTTTGCCGAAGCTGAACGTTCCTCGGGAAGCGAGACCTTCGCGAGACCTTCTGTGCAGGAACAGTCAGATCAAGAAGATAATATTCCCATAGATGATATGACTGCGGATGATGTCCTTGCTGCTATAGGCGGAGATGCTCTGTTGGCAGAAATGGCGGCTGGTAAGACCGATGATGATAATGCGGACGAGCTTATCGCTGCACTTTCCGGTACTAAGGACGGAGGTGCGAAATGAAGCTCAGCGGTATAAAATACCTCGCCGATCAGGGCGTGGAAAATATATGGAAAAATAAGATGATGGCGTTTGCAACATTCTGTGTTTTGCTGATATCTCTTCTTCTGGTCGGCATTTCGGCACTTTTCTACGTCAACATCAATTCAATGATACAGGGCCTCGGCAGCCAGAACGAGGTAGTAGTGCTCATGGATCTGGGTACCACAGAGGAACAGAATTCTGCTGCAGAAGAAGCTATAAAAGCTATCGTGAACGTCGATACGGTCGATTTTATATCGAAGGAAGAGGCGCTTGAAAGACAGCGCGCAAGCGTTCCCAAGGCAGAGCGCATCTTCAATGATTATATTGGTGATGATGCAAGCTTTATGCCCGATGGTTTCAGTGTTACGGTCAAGGATAATGATATAATAGCTGATACTACCGAGGAGATAGCGGCTATCGCAGGTGTTCAGAGTGCAAGCTCGTCGCCCCAGATATCAGAGTTCCTCCACGAACTCAGAAGAGTAGTATATCTCATTGCGGGAGCAGTTATAATCGCTCTTGCGATAGTTTCAATGATAATCATCTCCAACACAACAAAGGCAAGCGTTTTTGCACGCCGTGAGGAGATACAGATAATGAAGTACGTCGGTGCAACAAATGCATTCATCAGAATGCCATTCTTCGTTGAGGGAATGGTTACAGGTTTTCTTTCGGGTGCAGGTGCGTTCTTCATAACATGGGCGGTCTATCGCTCGGTATATAATGTACTTCAGGGGCAGGATATGCTCATGACTACATTCGGGGCAAGCAGCCTTATCCCATTTAATGAGATAAGGATAGTGGTCCTCGTCGCCTACCTTGTTGCAGGCGCACTTATAGGGGCATTGGGCAGTGTTATAAGTACAAGAAAACATATTGACGTCTGATAGCGTATGTCGTCAGGCGGTATAACGAGGTTTTTGAAAGGAGTGTGCGGGTGGTCCGCAGCATTACTATGAGAAAATTAAACGTGATCAAAAGAATTCTTTCATTTGTGACATGCTCGGCATTATCACTTGCTCTTATTGCTGTATATCCTTCGATTTCAGATAAGAGCAGCTCACAGGTCTCGGCAAAAACGGTTGCTGAGATACAGGCAGAGCGCGAGGCGAACGAACAGAAAATAGCTGAGCTCGAGACTCAGATGAGCGAGCTTGCAGGCGAAAAAGCAGACGAAAAAGCGTATCAGGATACCCTTAACGAGCAGATAACACTGATTCAGGAGAATATCGATCTGCTTAACAAGGAACTCGAAAAAATACAGTCGGATATTGATACCGCTGAGCAGAATATTACCGCTCTTGATACCTCTATCGAGGATCAACAGGCTCAGATCGATCAGAATGTTGAAATATTCAAGAAGCGGCTTTGTGCAATGTATTCTTCGGGAAATGAGAATCTTGCTTCGGTGATAGTGGGAACATCAAGTTTCTATGATATGCTTTCAAGAGTTGAAATGGCAAACAGAATGGCTTCCTACGATGAGGAGCTCATTAACGATATCCTCGCAGAGATTGACAGCCTCGAGGAGTCTAAGAAGAACCTTGAATCAGAAAAGCTCACACTTGAGATGAAGCTCGACGAGCAGGAAAAGAAAAAGCAGGAAAAAGCCGACGAAATGGTCGTGCTTTACGATAAAATGCAGCAGACTCAGGATGAGATAGACCGTATCCAGCGCGAACAGGACATGATCGCAAGCAGTAAGGCTGAACTTGATGCGGCAAATGCAGAGCTCGATGCAGAGCAGGCTGCTATAGAGGCAGAGATACTCCGCCAGCAGCAGGAGGCTCAGAGAAAATATGAGGAGGAGCAGCGCAGGATAGCAGAAGAACAGGCAGCTGCCGCCGCAGCTGCAGCAGCTGCTGCACAGCAGGAAAGCTCAGATTCAGGAACTGCCAGCAGTGCATCTACTTCCACATATATAGATTATACACCTACGTATACGGTCCCTGCACCATCTGCTTCAGGCTTCTCGTGGCCTGCTCCGGGATTCTCGTATATTTCGAGTTATTACGGCTCTCGTTGGGGAACCACCCACAGAGGTATAGACATCGGAGATGCAGGTATTCACGGCGGGGCAGCTGTGGCTTCCAAGTCGGGCACGGTCATCTCTGTGAACAATTCATGCTCGCATGACTATCCCAAGACCTCAAGCTGCGGCTGCGGAGGTGGCTACGGTAACTACGTTGTTATTTCGCATGACGGTACATACTCGACCCTTTACGGACACCTTTCTTCGGCGGCTGTTTCAGTCGGACAGTATGTTTCTCAGGGGCAGGTAATAGGTTATATAGGTTCAACTGGCTGGTCTACCGGAAATCACCTTCACTTTGAAGTGCGTGTTAACGGAAGTGCAGTTGATCCTCTCGGATATGTAAGTCCGTAAGTTTTATATACTTTCCACTATTGCAAAATATACAAAGTGCATTTTGCAGAGGCAGTATAAACGGAGCGCTTGCGGCGCTTTTCGCCGCCTGCCGTCATTGACGGCAGATTTGAAAATGTCTGTGGGCATTTTCAAATAGCGCATAGTATAAGTTCAGGGCAGTTTTAATGACTGCCCGAATTTTGTTGTATGGAATCCATTCAGGAAGAGATGATATGATATGAACAAAAAAATCAGCCTTGGCCTTGCGCTGAGTCTTATTGCGATCGCTATTGCGGTCACATTTATACTTACTTCATTTTTTTCGCTGCAGAGCTTCAATAAGAAGGTCGTTGACGTGAATGAAAAGGCACAGAGGTATGATTCGCTGGAGTCACTCGACGCTTATGTAAGGGAAAATTATTATGGCGATATTGATGAGGGCGAGCTCAGCGACGGTATACTCAAGGGATATGTTTCGGGACTTGATGATAAGTACTCGCGCTATCTCACCGAGGAGGAGTATATAGCCGAGAAAAGCGACGATGAAGGACAGCTTGTCGGACTCGGGCTCACACTTACCGAGGACGAAAGCGGATATATCAGGATAACAGAGATACTTGATGATTCGCCTGTATTTGATTCGGGACTGATTGCAGGCGATATAATTACGTTCGTTGACGGTGTTGACGTTATCGCTGCAGGATTTGATGAGTCTATCGAAGCAATGAGAGGTGCGGAAGGATCTGAAATAAGTATTACGGTGCGCCGCGATGGTATAGATACCGATTACACATTTACCAGACAGTCTATTGAGGTGACGACTGTAACAGGTGAAATGCTTGACGGTTTTGTGGGATATATCAAAATATCAAGCTTTAAGAAAAATACTCCTCAGCAGTTCGTAGATATTCTCGAGCATCTCACTGCAAATGGTGCGCAGTCGCTCGTTTTTGACGTAAGGGATAACACTGGCGGGCTCGTAAGCGCACTTGAAGAGTGCCTTGACCCTTTGCTTCCGGAAGGAGTCATTGCTACCGCAGAGTATAAGGACGGTCATTCGGAAACTATAGTGTATTCGGATGAATCAGAACTGGATCTGCCTATGGAGGTGATCGTAAATAAGAACACTGCAAGTGCGGCAGAGCTTTTTGCTGCTGCACTAAGGGATTACGGTAAGGCAGAGCTCGTCGGCGTAAAGACTTACGGTAAGGGAGTTATGCAGTCAACCACCGAATTCGGAAGCGGCGGAGCAATAGTGCTCACTGTTGCTGAATATAAGACCTCTCTTTCGGAATGCTACGACGGAGTTGGACTTACACCGGATCATCAGATAGAGAATGATGACAGTGATTACGACGCACAGCTTGAGACAGCTGCAGATCTTGCTTATATTGCGGTAAACGGAGAACAATGAGTACGGATAGTTTTGCCGGAAGGGCTTTGACAGACCGATTCAGCAGGGATATATGGTCGCGTTTCCGTAAGGGCGTAAAAGAGTATGAGCTGATACGTGAGGGCGACAGGATAGCTGTGTGTATTTCGGGAGGAAAGGATTCCATGCTAATGGCGGAATGCCTGCAAATGCTGTCACAGCTTCCGGATATGCATTTTGAGCTCAGATATATCGTAATGGATCCCGGATATCGCCCGGATATAAGGCAGAGGATAGTTGATAACGCGCATGAGCTCGGACTTCCGATACAGATATATGAAACGAGGATATTCGAGTCCGCCGAAAGGGAAGAAAAACACCCCTGCTTCCTTTGTGCAAGGCTGCGCAGAGGATGGCTGTACAAGAAGGCAAAGGAGCTTGGCTGCAATAAAATAGCTCTCGGTCACCACTTTGATGACGTTGTAGAGACTATTCTGATGGGAATGCTGTACGGATCCCAGATGCAGACCATGATGCCGAAGCTGCACAGTGAAAATTACTGTGGAATGCAGCTTATACGTCCTCTGTATCTCGTCCGCGAGAGCAGCATCATAGACTGGGCGGAATACTGCGGGCTGGAGTTTGTTCAGTGTGCGTGCAGGATCACCGAACGCGAAGCTGACGGTCATGGCTCAAAGCGGAGTGAGATAAAGGCTCTGCTGCGGCAGCTGCGCGAGGTAAACCCTTCCGTAGATATGAACATCTTCCGCAGCGTTGAAAATGTTAATCTGCAAACGCTCATTTCTTATCATATCGGAAATGAACGCCACCACTTTCTTGACAGCTACGATGAGGGATTGAGTATAAGAGGTACAAAGAATCCGGACAGTCTCACGGAAAGCTGACATCAGGCTTTTAATGCAGCATTGTATGAAAAACAGGAATATATAATGTTATATAAGAAACGGTATCGCATTTGCGATACCGTTTGCGCTTTGATATAGAATTTTTTTGTCATAACTCCTGTGGGAATTTCATTCCCCAGTCACGGCGGCATTTATCCATTATTCGCATAACGGCGAGTGTTACGGAATGAGGTACGAGAGGACTTTCCGTGAGTCCCTCGTTAAGGCAGCGGCAGAATTCCTTTATCTCATACTCGTAGCCGTTTATCTCATTTGGCAGTACTGATCTTTCGAGCTCTGCACCGTTTCGGTCGTACAGGACTGCCTCGCATGAGCATAAGAACCAGTCTCCTATGACTATAGAGCCATTATCGCCCGAAATAACGGCGTTATTGTTGTTTGCTATCTCGAAACCTGAGTTTATGGAAGCAAAGCCTTGTTTGTATCTGAGAGTGACAGAATTGCTCAGATCTATCCCGCCTCGGTCTATGTGAGCAAAGCTTATTATCTCGTCCGGTTCATTCCCCATAATGCTTGCAGCGAGAGTGATAGGATAAACTCCCAGATCAAGGAGAGCTCCTCCGCCGCATTCTGCCCGAAAAAGCCTGTCGTCACCGTTGTATGGTACAAAGTTGCAGAAGTCTGCCTTGATGTACCTGACAGTGCCGATATTACCGCAGTTTATCCAATTCATTACCTTCAGGAACGTAGGCTTGCACTTCATCCACATTGCCTCCATAAAGAAGAGGTCTTTTTCTTTGGCAAGCGAAAGCATTTTTTCAAGCTCAGCCGAGTTAAGGGAAACGGATTTTTCACATAGCACATTCTTGCCGTTTTCAAGACACAGCATAGTGTCCTTGAAGTGAGAGCTCATGGGAGTAGCAATATATACCGCGTCAATGGAGCTGTCGCAGGCAAGCTCCTCGTAGCTTCCGTAAGATTTTGAAAAGCCGAATTCAGAAGCGAAATTTTTTGCTTTTTCAAGAGCACGCGAGGCAACGGCGGCGGGTATAGCATTTTCACAGCCAACGAGAGCCTGAGCGAATGTATGAGCTATCCTTCCTGTACCGATAATACCCCAGTTTATTTTTTTCATTGCATCACGTCCTTTTCAGTACTATAATTAATTATAGTACATAATGATAAATAAAGCAACAGGTACTTAATAAAATTTAAGGAATTCTGCCGACTGCGCAGACTGCATGAGGGAAGAAGTGTTTTAAATAGCAGGAAAGTTCTTGGCAAAGAGAAAAAAGCGTACTATAATAAAAATGAAATTGATTATCAAATTTGATTTTTGCCTTAAAGTCTCAAAAAACTATTGACAAGAGAGAAAAAAGAGAGTATAATTGAATTTGAAATCGATTATCAAATTCAATGGAAAGAGAAATTATTATATGAAAATCTTCAGCGGCAGATGTATCTGCTTTGTACTTACGGCAGCTCTTGCAGTTCCGATGTTTTTCGGCTGCTCCGTATCAGAGAAAAAAAGCTCGGACAGAATAAGCGTTGTATGCACTTCTTTTTCCGAGTATGACTGGGCAAGAGAAATTGTCGGAGATACTGACAATACAGATATAACTTACCTTCTCGGCAGCGGCGTAGACCTCCACAATTATCAGCCGAGCGCGCAGGATATCCTGACTATATCAGATTGTGACCTCTTTATTTATGTCGGCGGAGAGTCTGATAAGTGGGTGGATGACGCTCTTGGCGAAGCGCGTAACAGCAATATGAAGGTCATCAGCCTAATGGATGTTCTGGGGGCTTCGGCAAAGGAAGAGGAGATAAAAGAAGGGATGCAGGCAGAGGAAGACGAAGATGACTCTGACGAGCCCGAATACGACGAGCACGTCTGGCTCTCGCTGAAAAATGCACAGCTTTTCTGCGCGGAGATATGCGATAAGCTCAGTGAACTCGACTCTGAGAATGCAGATACCTATCGTGCCAATCTTGCTTCGTATACGGCTCAGCTTTCGCAGCTTGACGCGCAGTACTCTGAAATGGTGAATGAGGCTGCGGAAAGAACAGTTCTTTTTGGAGACCGATTCCCGTTCAGATACCTGTTTGACGATTACGGGATCGACTATTACGCAGCGTTTGTCGGCTGCTCAGCGGAGACAGAGGCGAGCTTTGAGACGATCGTTACGCTTGCGAAAAAGATCGATGAGCTCGGGCTCGATACCGTTTTTACTATAGAAAATTCAGATCCGTCGGTAGCGGAATCAATAATCCGCAATACTCAGACAAAGGATCAGCAGATACGGGAGCTTGATTCAATTCAATCAGTCACTTCGGAGGCGATAACCGGAGGTGCGAGCTACATTTCGATAATGGAGAAAAATTACGAAACACTCAGGAGCGTGTTGGATAGATGAGCGAATTGCTTAAATGCAGCAGCGTCTGCCTCGGTTATGAGGGCAGTATCGTTGCGGAAGATCTTAACTTTACCGTTTCAAGCGGTGATCATCTCTATATTCTCGGCGAAAACGGCTCGGGCAAAAGCACGCTGATAAAGGCTCTTCTCGGACTGAAGCCCCAGCTCAGCGGAAATATAGAGCTCTGTGGAGAGGTGGGAAGAAATGAGATAGGCTATCTTCCTCAGCAAACCGCCGTCCAGAGGGACTTTCCTGCTTCGGTGAAGGAGATAGTACAGTCGGGCTGCATAAATCGCTGCGGACTTCGCCCTTTTTACAATAAGGATGAGAGGAAGCTCGCGGCTGATATGATGAAGAAGCTTGAGATTTCCGACCTCGCGAGACGCTGCTACAGAGAGCTTTCGGGCGGGCAGCAGCAGCGAGTCCTCCTTGCGAGAGCACTATGTGCCGCACGGAAGATGATACTGCTCGACGAGCCTGTTACGGGGCTCGATCCGCGAGCCTCCGCTGAGATGTATGAGCTTATTGACAGGCTGAACAAAAAGGACGGTATGACTGTCATAATGGTATCTCATGATATGAATGCCGCAGTCAGGTATGCTTCTCATATTCTTCATATTGGCGGAAAACAGCTTTTTTTCGGAACTAAAAACGATTATATGAACAGCAAGATAGGCAGGGCATTCCTGTCGGCAATGGGAGGTGAGGAGTATGCCTGAAATGCTCGGACAGCTTCGGGACTATCTTCAGTTTCCCGCAGTAAGATATGCATTTATCGTGGGACTGCTCATAGCGCTTTGCTCCTCGCTGCTTGGCGTGACCCTCGTAATGAAGCGCTTTTCCTTTATCGGTGACGGACTTTCTCATGTCGCGTTCGGAGCAATGGCTGTTGCTTCTGTGCTTGGTCTTACAAATAATATGCTTATAATAATGCCCGTAACTATAGTTTCTGCGGTACTGCTGCTGAGGACGGGTCAGAACGCGAAAATAAAGGGTGACGCTGCTGTTGCCATGATATCGGTGGGTGCTCTGGCACTCGGATATCTGCTTATGAATCTTGCTCCTAAAAACGGCGGACGAACAACAAGTAACATTTCGGCAGACGTTTGCAGCACGCTTTTCGGTTCGACCTCTATACTCACGCTTTCTTTGACAGATGTATGGCTGTGCGTGGGAATGTCGGTCGTGGTCATAGCAGTGTTCCTGATATTTTATCACAAGATATTTGCGGTGACATTCGATGAGAATTTTGCAAAGGCGACGGGGGTAAGATCGGATCTTTATAATCTTCTGATAGCTGTCGTTATAGCGGTCATCATAGTTTTTGCGATGAATTTTGTTGGCTCGCTGCTGATATCGGCACTGATAATTTTCCCGGCTCTCTCAGCGATGCGTCTCTTTAAAAGCTTCAAAAGCGTTATAATCTGCTCTGTAGTTATATCGCTTTTCTGCGCAGCGGCGGGACTGATCGTCTCGATTCTTGCAGGTACACCTGTAGGCTCGACTATAGTAGCAGCCGACATAGCGGTATTCTTTATTTTCTGTATAGCTTCGGCTTTCAGAAGGAGGGGATAATGTGAAAAGATACATAGGTGCTCTGGCTGTATGCTTATGCGCGGCACTGTTATGCTCGTGCGGAGGAAATGCTCCGTCAGAGAGCAGCAGTGCGGAGGCAGTTACATCGTCGGAATATGATATTGATCTTACCCAGATGAGCAGTACTATGATATACAGCACCGTTTCTAATATGATGCTGTATCCCGATACCTATATGGGCGAGAATATAAAAATGCAGGGGCAGTTTGCAGTATATCATGACAAGTCGGCGGATAAGTATTATTTTTCCGTAATAATCCCGGATGCCACAGCCTGCTGTACTCAGGGTATAGAATTCGTGCTTGACGGCGATTATTCCTATCCTGAAGACTATCCTGCTGAAGGAGAGACTATAACAGTTTCAGGTCAATTCAATACATATGACGAATACGGTTTCAAATACTGCCAGCTTATCCATGCAAAAATGCTTTAAACACAGAGGACTGCCTGGCAGTCCTTTTTTATTACAATTTGTGTAATTTTAACATAAAAATCATTGACATTCGGATAAAATTATGTTATACTATAGAAGATGATATTACTATTTGTAAAAACGGGAGTTTAATATGATAAACGGACGTCGGATAGTAGCACTGTGTATTTCCAGATTAGGAGATAATACAAGCTTTGACCTCATCTCATCTCTTAATACCGCTTTAACAGAAAACAACAGTGTACTTTTTATATATAATCTTAGTATTGATCTCTATCATACTAATGAGAAAACTGCTGATATCTACGTTTTCGATCTTATGGATTTTTCTATAATCGACGCAGTTGTTATTGATATTGAAAAGATAAAGAGCCCGGAGGTCACTCAGCTTTTGATAAATAAAGCTCATGAAAATAATATCCCCGTGATAATTGTAGACGGTCATATTGATGGGCTGGCAAATGTCAATTTTGATTTCAGCGGCGGATTTGAAAAGATAGTGCGCCATGTAATAGAATTTCACGGAAAAAAGAAAATACACTACATGGCAGGTCCGGAGGGGAATCCCTTTTCAGAGGAGCGCTATGAGGTCATAAAAAAAGTAATGGACGAGCACGGACTTCCCTTTGGACGTAATAATGTCAGCTATGGGGATTTCTGGGAAACACCTACGAAAGAAGCGACCCTCAGGATCGTGGAAAGCGGAAATATCCCCGAAGCCGTTATATGTGCTAATGATGTAATGGCTATAAACGTCAGCGAGGTATTCCAATATCATGGGATAAGAGTTCCTGATGACGTTATTGTTACCGGTTTTGACGGAATAAGCGATATTTATTTCTCAACGCCAAGGATAACCTCATGCAATTGCAGTCACTCTCATCTGGGTAATAAAATAGCTGATGTGATATTGAGGATATTTAATGGAGAGAGCTCGGCCGGAGATCATTACATCGAGCCTACAATGATATTGTCCGGTTCCTGCGGCTGTGGCGATAATATGAGCGTTAATACAACTAATATACTATATGAGCTCAATAACCGCATAGACCGATTCCAGGACGATAATCGGGCACTTTCAAGGCGTTCGGAGAAGATACAGAACAGCCGTTCACTTAAAGAGGTGGCAGGTTATTTCGACAGCTATGTATTCTTTGATATGACTATATTCATAAACAGCCGCTGTATTGATCCTTCGATCGATCCTATGAGCGATGGTTTTGAAAAGCCTTTTGATGATACTATGTGTCTGCTGCATTATTTTGACGATGGTCCGAAAAGCGGACCGCTTGATTTCCGCAGAAAAGACATTATCCCGAATATCGAGAAGCGCATATTGATAAACCGACCGTTCGTTTTCAGCGTTATTGAATACATGAGCGTTCCTATAGGATATGCTGTTTTCAATTATGGTGTAGATACTATTCTTACATATAGCAGGCTGCCGATGGTCGTTACGGCGTTGAATAACGGTCTGGGCGGATATCTTAATATACAGAGGCAGCGCTATCTGCTGCGCCGGATAGAAGAAATATACAGGATAGATTCTCTTACAGGTCTGCTGAACCGTATGGCGTTTTCAAAGGAATTTGAGATGCTGTCGGATAAGGTCGTGTCAGAAAAAGGCTCTGTTACAGCTGTTCTTGCTGATCTTGATGACCTGAAAGGGATAAACGATAACTGTGGACATATCTATGGCGATAAAGCGATAAAAGCTGTTGCAGATGCACTTCGCAGCGCATGTCCTGAGGACGCTTTGTTCGTAAGGCTTGGCGGAGATGAAATGATGGCGGTCATCTCGGGAGTTGAAAGCTCTATCAGGATAAAAAAGGCGATAGATTATTACCTTGAGGAGTTCAGCGATAAGCTTGACGCTAATATCACAGTTTCGGCAAGCGTAGGAATTTATATAACGAGCAATGTTGAAGAAATGCGTCCGGAAATACTCATAAAGCGCTCAGACGAGCTGATGTATGAGGAAAAACGCAGAAAGAAAATCATGAGAGCAAGATGAGTCAAAGGCTGCTGCACTGATGTGCGGCAGCCTTCTATGGTGTAACATAAATCGTTGCCAGGAATATACTGTATTGAGGGAGGGAAAGAACTCCCTCCCGGAATCGTGCAGCGTATGCTGTATTGAGGAGGAATTTTTTGTGGCAACGTTTTACAATCAGGCTACACTGTCATATAACGGAAGCATAACAAGCTCGAATATCACGACAGGTATTATAGCCGAGGTACTCACGGCGCAGAAAAATGCAGTTGATGATAATTATTCGGCAGACAGCGATGTGGTATTCATCATAAGTATAGTCAATACCGGAAGCACAAATATTACAGGTCTTACAATTACTGATGATCTGGGTGCATATGCTCCGTCGGCAGGTGCAGCAGAGGTAGTTCCGCTGACATATTCGGAGGGAACAGTGACTTATTATGTTGACGGTGTACAGCAGAAAGATCCCGAAGTGACAGAGACTTCTCCGCTCACTATCACAGGCATAAGCGTGCCTGCAAATGGAAGCACTCTTATAATCTATTCTGCAAGAACTAACGAGTTTGCTCCGTTTGAAGCGGACGCAAGCATTGTCAATACTGCTGTTATCGGCGGAACAGGCATAACAGATATAACGGTAAGTGAAACTATAACGCCCGTACAGAGTGCAGATCTTACGATAAGCAAGTCTCTCACGCCTACTGAGGTCGAAGAAAACGGAGAGGTGACCTACACCTTCATTATCCAGAATTTCGGAAATACACCTGCAACCGCGGATGATACCGTGATATTCCGCGACGTGTTTGATCCGGTCCTCAGCGGTCTGACCGCTGAATTCAACGGTACGGCATGGGCAGAGGGTACAAATTACACCTATGATGAGACTACCGGAGAGTTCGTAACTCTTGAGGGACAGATAACTGTTCCTGCGGCAGAATTCTCACAGGATCCCGAAACCAGTGTTCGTACAGTACAGCCCGGAGTAAGTATTCTTGTCATCAAGGGTAATATTTAAGATAAAGGGACGTTTCAACGTCCCTTTTCCTTTACATATGATTTTTATTACTGAACACCATGCGGAAGGTAAGACGGGATATCAGCTTTACCATATCCGATAGGTATTTCATGGGTGAAAACGGTCTCATGTATCCGTCGTCCGGAGCTTCTGACCGGCGAATAAGCCTGCCCTCAAACAGGAAAAAATCCATCAGCAGCCTGTCCAGCTCCTTTATAGACCAACGCCAGTAAGGTCTGTCCATTTTTATGCAGCCGCTGAGTTCCACAATATGTGCTGTAAACGACATACAGTTATCTGAACGATATATACGGAATCCGCCAAGCAGCGGCATTGTTGCCATGGAAAAGAGGTTGAACAGCCGTTGATCGTCCGAAGCGCATTCAGTGATAAAGCCCTTTACCCGGGAGTAGCTGCTGTCAGTTACCGGAAGCGAGAAGATCTTTGCCTGAAAGCTGTTATGCTTTCCAAAGGCATAATAATGACGGTATTCATGAGTGAATCCGGCGTCGAAGGGAAAATAGTGATATTTTCTTGAGAAGCTCACGAAATCCGTCATGGAGCGATCAAGGCTAACTGCAACATGAGTGTATGGGTATCCTGTTAACCGTCTTGCGGCAGCCCCAAGACCGGTATGAGCTTTGATGAGCACTATGTAGATATGCTTCATTTTTCGAGTCCTTTCAGACGCCTGAAGAGCGCTATTGCCATTCTTATCATTTCCCAGTACATAGGCAGCATGGCTATTATAATGAGGATATCACCTGCCATAATTCCGACTCCAAAGACAGTCACCAAAATTTTGCTGCCGAATATCATTGAGAGCGTGCAGAAAACCGCATAGGCTATGTGAGCCTCAACGGGTCCGAGCCGTGGAAACTGAAATTCGTTGAAGTAGATGATATAGTTCATCATGGTGACGTTCATAATGCCGTAAAGAGGAGCTGCAAAGGCTGCCGGAGCAAGGTGAGCATAAGGTGTAAGTCCGAAAGCGAGTATCAGGAATGTGGACATAAGAACGTCGGTTATCAGGTCGAAATAAGCTCCTGCGCGAGAGGACATTCCGCGTGTTCGCGCGATATAGCCATCGAGATCGTCTGCTACAAGGTGGATCAGGAGTCCGATGATCGTACCGATGAAAAACAACGATGATATATTTGCAAGCAATGCCATAATAATGGCAAAAAGTCCGCCAAGAGCTCCGACGGCAGTCATCTGGTTTGGCGTCATACCTTTAGGGATATGTTTGCCGAGGCTTTTGTATAAAAGCAGCTGAAAGCCTGTCTCAAGTCTGCTCGGGATTATTTTCTTTACGGGATTTGTATATTTTTCAGCCATTTTATCCTCCGAATCCGAAAAGGTTCTTCAGCATTGAGCCGATGAAGAAGCCGTAGTCGATAAAATCATATATACCCTGTCTCCATGCTCTGATAAAAAGCTTTATCAACAGGACATGATAGTGGAAATAGTAGCTCCTCACGGTGAGATTTGAGGGCTTTGCAACAACGTGCAGATAGTCCCAGTGAGAAGGATCTCGTGTTATCAGTTTATTGCGATACTCAGCCATAACAGGCGAGTTCATTTCCGGTGTGAAAATAGAAACAGCTGCGTGTTTAAGACCATAGCGCCTGACCCATTTCCATATTTTGCCGAAATCCTTTGCGGTGAAATCGAGATCCACGATGAACATACCCATAGCGTTAATACCGATCCTGTTGAGAAGTTGTACCGCCTGTATATTCGACTCCATGTCCGAGCGTTTGTTGTAGCGGTCAAGGTATTTGTCGTCAGTTGCCTCGAGACCGATAAGTATATAATAAAAACCGATATCCTTGAGTTCCTTCATTAGTTTCGGGTGAGATGCAATGAAGTCGGCACGTCCGTAGCATATGTAGCGCTTGCGGATATTTTTTTGCCGGATAAGTCTTATGAACTCTCTGAGGCGTTTCTCACCGACGAGAAAATCGTCGTCGATGATATAGATATTTTCACAGTTGATTTGCTCAATCTCGTCTACTACATCTGCAATATCGCGTGCGGAATACACTCCGCAGTTGAGAGTGTTTCTCAGGCAGAAGCTGCAGTGATAAGGGCAGCAATACGCAGTTCTTACGTGTGCGGCAGGAAGCAGCTCGAGGTAGCGATAGCGGTCGGCGTGCTGATAGAAGTACGAGCGGTCAGGGCGAGGGAGCAGCCTGATGTCATCCGGCAATGCCTTATTTATGTGCCATATGCCGTCTGCCTTGAAGCAGACAGAGTGAACAGTCTCAGGTGCTTTGCCGACGAGGATATCCTTAATCGGAGAAATGCCAAAGCCTGTGAATACATAGTCGATATAGTCTGTGAAAAAACGTCTGAAGCAGCGTTGGGCATGCAGCCCGCCTATCATCGTGACAGCGCCGGCAGATTTTGCAGCGCGTGCATATTCCTTCATAAAGTTTTCTTGTCTTGTCCTGCCGCAGATATACACTGCCGACGGGCGAACCTCTCGCAACCGTTTTACAAAAGGCTGCTTTTCCACCTGACCGTCCCATATGAACGGCTTAAATCCCTCAGATCGCAGCAATGAACAGATGTATTCAAGCTCAAGCGGTTCATTGTCGATTATACCCGCAAAATTGTATTTAGTCCGCGAAATTTCGGGGTGTACAAGCAGGACATGCTCGTTATTTATCATAGTTCAGTCTCCTGTGATAAGCTCGTTATAAGCTATTTTTCCGACAAGAGTTTTAGGCAGCTCTTTCATAAAGCGTATCTCACGAGGAAGTGCGTAAACAGCGACTTCTTTGCGGAGCATTTCCATAAGCTCGCTGCGGAGCTTTTCTTCGTTTGTTCCATCCGTCGGAACGACGCATGCGAACACTTTTTCTCCCATTATCCTGTCGGGGGCTCCCACTACGGCACACATAATGACACTGTCGTGAGAGCTGATGACCTCTTCGATATTCTGCGGATATATGTTATATCCTCCTGAGACTATCATTCTTTTAAGCCGTTGGCGGAAATATACAAAGCCCTCATTGTCAATATATCCGAGGTCGCCTGTGTGGAGCCAGATATAGCCGTCAGAACGCTTTTTCAGAACAGCGGCAGTTTCTTCGGGCTCATTGTAATATCCCTTCATTACTGAAGGACCGCGGATTATCAGTTCACCCGTTTCGCCCGGAGGAAGCTCCTTTCCGCTGCTGTCTATGACCTTGTAAAATGTATCTGCATAGGGAAGACCGACGCTCATAAGATTATCCGATCCCTCGGGCATAAGACAGCTTCCGGTAACGCATTCTGTCAGACCGTAGCCTTCGCGCACTCTGGCGCTGCATCCGTGCTCTGCCAGCATTGCGTTGAGTTTTTTCTTGGTAGAGGGCGCGAGAGAGTCGCCTCCGGAAATTATACATTTGAGAAAGCCGAGCTCTCTGCCCTTGAAGCTCTTGTTTACTATCATTGCCTCATATATAGCAGGAACTCCTGCTATTATATCAGGACGGTAGCGCAGCAGCAGTTTGTGGAAGCCGGCAGCTGAGAATTTAGGCTGAATGACCGCAGTTCCGCCGAGAACGAGCATGGTGTGTATGCATACACCGAGTCCGAAGCCATGGAAAATAGGCATTACAGAGAGCATTTTCATTCCGCTTTGAAGACTTCCGCACGCATCTATACTGTGAACTGCAAGGGCGTTGAAGTTCATATTAGTTAGCATTATACCCTTGGGCCGTCCTGTAGTACCGCCGCTGTAGAGGATAGCAGCTGTTTCGTCCGCACAGCTGTGAGCATTTACTTCCTTACTGGTTTTTCCGGCTTTGATGAAGGTGCTCCAGTCCTTGGCGGAGGTCGTTGCAGCCTTTCTGTGTTTTTTTAGTGCATACCCTATCTTTATTGCAGCGGGCATACTGCGGCTCACGCTGACCGTAACAATATGCAGCGAGGGACATTTTTTAATGACTCTTTCAAGCTTATCCGCGATAAGATCAACGCCGAAGATATATCTGCTCTCCGTCAGTTCAACAAAGCGGACTATTTCATTTTCCGCAGACATAGGGTGTATCATATTTGCGACTGCGCCGACCTTGTTTATGGCATAGAACAGATAAACGGCTTCAGGAATGTTAGGCAGGCAGACAGATACCTTGTCACCGGATCCGACTCCCATAGCCGTCAGAGCATTCGCGCAGCGTTTTATCTCTTCGATCAGCCGGCGGTAGTTGATTTTCCTGCCAAAGTAGTTCAGTGCACAAACGGCGGAGAATTTCGCTGCCTTACGCTCTATAAGGTCGTAAAGCGAGCAATCGGGATATTCCAGATGTCTTTTCATAATTAACTCCTGTCGTCGTATGGTGTGAAATGTTTTTGTGCAAGCTCATCAGGGGACATTGTTCTGCGAAACAGTCCGGCTATTATTTCATACAGCTGCTTATTAGTGGCAGCGATATCTTTACCTGCCTGAAATGGCTTGCCGAAAATGACTGTAGGTCTATTCTTGGGCAACAGCTTATAATCTCCTGTTATTGCATACGGAACTATTACAGCTCCGGTACGGTAAGCCATTGAAGCTGCGCCGAATTTGAACGGCAGGAGCAGCTCATTGGTGTAATTCCTTTTTGCTTCGGGCGAGACGTTGACCAGCTCGCCTTTTCTCAGAGCTTCCACAGCTGCCTTCAGCGCCTCAGGATTTTTCTTTGCATGGAGGTCTACAGGGATAGTTCCCACACTGCGGAACATAAAGCCGAATTTCCCGTCGTGAAGCTCTTTTTTTGCAAGAGTTCTCACGACGCGCTCTGTTGAAATATCAATCAGTATCGGATCGAGGGCGTGCTTGTGATTACCTGCAATGACAGCAGCGCCGTTTGCCGGAATGTTTTGTCTGCCGATAATGCGGGGTCTGAAAAGTATCTGAAAAATCGGGGAAAGCATCGTTCTCATGACCTTGTAAAATGTGTACTTCATTACATTGCTCCTTTTGTTATATTATAATATTACCTTTGTGATTTGTCAATATTCTTATTCGTATAAGGAATATAAAAAAGCTGCTGCACATTGCTTGTGCAGCAGCTTATTATGCATGAGAAAACCGTTGAATAGTTCGCGTATTATTTTATGCCTTGTTTACGCTTCCGAAGAGCTCCATCTTCTCTTTTACCTTAGCCTTGATAGCCTCAAAGCCGGGTGCGAGGAGCTTTCTGGGATCGAAGCCCTTGCCCTGCTGATCCTTGCCTGCCTCGATGTATCCGCGTGTAGCCTCAGCGAATACGAGCTGGCACTCTGTATTTACGTTGATCTTTGCAACTCCGAGCGAGATAGCCTTTGTGATCTGATCGTCGGGGATACCTGTACCGCCGTGAAGAACGAGGGGCATATCGCCTACAGTTTTGTTGATAGCCTCAAGGGTCTCAAAGCTGAGTCCTTCCCAGTTTGCAGGATATACGCCGTGGATGTTGCCGATACCTGCTGCGAGGAAGTCAACGCCGAGGTCTGCGATCTGCTTGCACTCATTGGGGTCAGCGCATTCGCCCTTTCCGATAACTCCGTCCTCTTCGCCGCCGATAGCGCCTACCTCAGCCTCAATGGAAAGTCCGAGACCGTGAGCAACGTTTACGAGTTCAGTGGTCTTTGCGACGTTCTCGTCGATCGGGAAGTGTGAGCCGTCGAACATGATAGAAGTAAAGCCTGCCTTGATGCACTTGTAGCAGCCCTCATATGAGCCGTGGTCGAGGTGGAGAGCAACGGGAACAGTAATACCGAGGGACTTGTCCATAGCAGCGACCATAGCCGCAACTGTCTCGAAGCCTGTCATATACTTGCCTGCACCCTCGGAAACGCCGAGGATAACGGGGCTGCCCAGCTCCTGTGCTGTGAGGAGTATAGCTTTAGTCCACTCAAGGTTGTTGATATTGAACTGACCTACTGCGTATTTGCCAGCTCTTGCCTTCTGAAGCATTTCTGTAGCTGAAGTTAACATAGAATAATTCCTCCTGAGAAATTCATTTACAGGGATTTTCACCCTATCGTTAATATTATATCACATGGCGGAGGGAATTGCAAGCATTTGAGGGAAATTTTGATTGTTAATTTATTTTGTTTCCGCATTTTGCACAGAATAATGAATCCCCTCCGCGCTGAGCACCACAAAATCTGCACAATGATCCTGTAGATGCATTGTTGGTCTTTTTTACTAATTTTAAAGGGGGGGTAGAATTTTTGTAGAAATATGTTTTGCTATTATTAAGCTTATGCATTTCTGGATAATTAATTAGTGATTGTTGTTGTAAAGTTGATTGATTTGAAGAATGATTGTTTATGGGCTCTCCGCATTCTGAGCAAAATTTCTCGGCAGAATTAATAATATTCCCACAATTAAGGCAAACTAAATTACGGATTTTGGGTGTGTTCTTGTTTTTTTGTTGAACTCTTTTATATGCTTCGATAATAAATCCTAAAATTATAAGTGTTATTCCGAGACCAATTAAAATTTTGCCTATTTTATCAATAGAATTTAAATCTTTTACTCTTTGTCTCAAATCATCATCAAATCTGTACCAGGAACCATATTCATCAAGTATATCTGATAATTCTATGTAGGAATATCCCCAGATAATAACTCCGACTATTAACACAAAAACACCAATTATTGTAAGCATTTTTTACACTCCTTTGCGAAATACTAATGTTTTAATATTACTATATATCCAATCGGATATATTGTCAATAGTATCTGCTTAATCTGTGGTAAAATTTAGATAATTCAATAATTTGGGAGGGGTGGTTTTGTGTACTATTTACAACGTCTGAAAGATCTGCGCGAGGACAGAGACCTCGGGCAGTCTGATATCGCAAGACTGCTCCACACGACACAGCCCCAGTATTCGCGGTACGAAACGGGCGAGCGCGAGCTGCCGCTGCGTCATCTTGTTACCCTCGCGCAATTTTACGGCGTCTCAGCGGATTACATTCTCGGGCGCACGAATGACAAGCAGCTTCATATAAAATAAAACGGAACGCCCTTGGTGACGTTCCGTTTTTCTATAGATATTTGTATTGCTTTATAAAAAATTAGATAACGGGATCCCAAAGGGACACACGTCCCTTTGGCAGGGGATCAGGGACAGAGTCACCGTTTTAAATGCGCCGCAGGCACATCTTATAAGCCTCTCCGCGCTCCTCGAAGTTCTTGAAGATACCGTAGCTTGCCGAGGCGGGGGAGAGTACGCAGCTTTTTCCCTTTGGAGTTATCTGAGCGGCGAGTCGGACCGCATCCTCAAGGTGGGGTACGAGGTGAACGCGCTCCCTTCGGCTGAAATCAGCCGACTGTATCATCTCGTAAATGCGCTTGCCCGAGGCCTCCATGCAGATGACGTTGATATCGGTCAGTGTGAGGAACTCCACGAGCGGAGAGTAGTCGATACCTCTGTCCATGCCTCCGATGAGGATAGTAGCGCAGTTGGGGACGCTCTTTACAGCTTCGATCGCAGTTGCACAGGCGGTAGAGATAGAATCGTCATACCACCGTATATCGCTGAACATTCCGACATATTCAAGGCGGTGTGCAAGGGGAGTGAAGCTGCAAAGCGCGGAGGTGAACTGCTCCTCAGTCACGTAGCTGCGGCAGACTTCCCACGCCACGGCGATATTGTAGTGATTGTGGATACCGAGCAGCTTGATGTCGTCAACGGGGATAACGTAATTGGCGTCATTGCTGTCCGATATCGTGCCGTTTGCAACGTATACGCCGGCACTGTAATCAGTGTTCGAGATAGTAACGGCTTGCGAAACAATATCGTCCGATTTGAGCTCTGAATTGCACCACAGAACGTCCGAGCTCTGCTGGTGAAGATAGATATTTTTCTTCGCGTTATAGTATTTTTCGAGCGTGCCGTAGTGGTCAAGGTGTTCTTCATAGAGATTCAGAAAAACAGCCTCGCGCGGCGAGACAGTCATATATTCAAGCTGGTGGCAGCTGAGTTCACATACTATTATTGTCTCCTTGACAATGCTCTCGGCAATATCAAAAACGGGAATACCGATGTTTCCTGCAATGCGGCAGTCCTTACCTGACTCTTTTAAAATGTGGTAGATCAGGGAAGTAACGGTGCTCTTGCCCTTTGTACCCGTGATACCTATGATCTGCTCGCGGAACACCGTGAAGAAGATCTGTGTCTCCGAGGTTATCTCGCATTTGAGTTCAGACGGAGCCTTTTCGAGAACTATCCCTGGGCTTTTGAACACTATATCGAAGCTGTCAAGGCAGCTCTGATAGTCCGGACCGCAGAATAGCCCAACGCTATCTTGGAGTCCGTACGAATCGCGGTCAATGGGGCTCAGGTCGGCGATGGCAAGTTCGGACGGAGAGCAATATTGTTCTAAAATTTTATAGGTGGACTTGCCCTCTCTGCCAAATCCGAGTATACAGACAGACTTGCCGTTTGTATAATTTCTGATATATTCTGTAAAACTATTCAAAGCAGACGCTCCATTTCGCTTTTTAGTATGGCAGCGAACTCCTGCGGCAGAAGATTCTGCTCATTGTAGGAGCTGCAGCATTGTTCGTTGAGTTTGTCGAGGCTATCCGGGAAGTAGAGTCCGAGCTCTTTGAATTTATCAAACAGCAGCGGGAGCTTCCGCCCCTGTGCTTCGAGCTTTCTTATTGCAAGAGAGACCGCGAGGCACACCTCGTCAATACTCCCCACGCACTCGAACGGTTTGTGGTGAGACATTCCGACGAGCTCGGTGAGGTAGCCCGTCATTGCAGGATCGTTGAGCATATTCCTGCCGAAAATATCCGTAAGCTCCTCCAAAGAAAGAAACGGTGACAGTATAAGACAGACAAACAGGCACTTCGGACACTGACCGCACCAGATATCGGGCGATACCTTGCTTCCGAGGTTGCAGCTGCGGAATACGGGCAAGTACTTTTTGTGCGTGACGAACATCTTCGCTATCTGAAATTCCGCAAGGGGACGCAGGAAGCTGAAATAACATATGCCTGTGCGCAGGTATTTTTCCTCGTATTCATGGAAATCTGACTCAAACTCAAAGCTTTTGGAATATTGGTGATTGACGTTCTGACCTGCAACGGTGCTTTCGTTGGCGCTTGCTTCATTGGAGAGGACGATGTACTTCAGACCGTTGAGATATGCCGTTATTTCGGCAGAAAAAGCCACTATCGACGAAAATGGTGTGTGTCCGTTGAGATAGCCCTTGTTATTGAGTTCGATGAGGGAGCGGTCGAATTTGCGTGAAGCCGTTATCAGAGCGCTTTCATCCAGACCTGCCGCTGTGACTGTAGCTGTTATCGAGCAGCGCTTGTTTATCGCGTAGCAGCGGCATTTCATTCCTGCTGACGTAAGCGTTTCGAGCGTGAGCGCCGAGTCCTTTCCACCGCCTATAGGAACAAGGCAGCCTGTTGGCTTAGGGCGTACTGCCTCGGCAGTCTCCGCAAAGCATCCCGTCGGAACGATGTCCACAAAGCTGTCGATATCCGCAGATATACCATTGACGTAGAAGAACTCGCCGAGTCCCATGAACCAAAGCTTCTTCCACCATTTTATCTGCTCGGCGGAGAGCTCTCCGCACTCGACGCGGAGCTCGGGGGAGCAGACAGCTTTCCAGTAGCTGACAGCTTCTGCCATGCCGAGTGAAAATACGAGCCTCTCGAAGGTGAGATCGCCATTGACGGTGAGGTCATGCGGTTTAGGGAAACTCCAACCGGGGGAGAAATCTGCGAGACCGGGTATCGAGAAGCTGTATGCTACCTCTACAGTATCGTCAGTCTCCTTTATGGTGTACGAGCGGTATACGAACACGTGATTTCCCGCCCTGAACTGTTTAAATTTATCCATTTTTTCCTCCGAAGATCGGTTTATTCTTCGCCAGCAAGTTTTTTATAGTGCTCCTTGAGCTTGGCGAAGGTCTCGTCTGAAAGGTCGTGTTCGACGAGGCAGGCGTCCTCGGCAGCGGTGTCCTTATCGACTCCGAGCAGCTCAAAGAACGCGGAAAGAGTTCTGTGACGGTCGTAAACACGTTCTGCAACGTCCTTGCCTGTATTGGTAAGCTTAATGTGGTTATCATTATCGACGGTGACGAGACCCTCTTCTTTCATTTTTTTGAGGATTATCGAGACGGTGGGACGCGAGTAGCCGAGGTACGAGCAAACGTCGATGGCGTGGACATCGGGCTGTTTCTGTGAGAGTATAAGTATAGTTTCGAGGTAGTTTTCAACTGCTTCTGTTATAGCCATTGTGATTCTCCTTTACAAGGCTGCCGTGGCAGCTTTTTGGTTAGCGCATAAAAACATATATAATTATAACATATTATCACAAAAAAATCAACCTGCGCGGAGAGAAATTTCCGGTTTTTTATCTTTGACGTAAAGACGGCGGCGCGGCGTTGTGCTTTTATTGTACTATATAGTCTGCAAATACCTTGTATATGTCGGGATAGTTGTTCTTTGTGCGGATAGGCTTCATGTTGGTATCCGTGAAGCAGTGCGAGGAGCTGCCCTCTGCACAGAGTTCACCTGTTTCGGAATTGTGTATCTCATAAGAAACGTGAAGTGTAGTGCCGTTGAATTTTGTTATGTGAGGTCTCACTTCAAGCATATCACCGAATCTAAGAGGATGCTTGTAGCGGCATTCGACCGACAGCACGGGCATGAGAACTCCCTGTGCTTCTATTTGCTCAAACGGCATACCTGCCTGAGCGAGGAAGTCCACACGGGTCTCTTCAAAAATCCTGATATAGTTTGAGTGATGCATTATTCCCATTTTATCGGTTTCGTAATAGTATACACTTCTTTTATATGGTATGAGGTTATTCAATATTAAACTTCCTTTCTTTATGCCAAAAGCGAAATCAAAGCATTGATTTGATTTTTTGGCGAATATGCGTTATAATATATTATACCACAGGTTTATATTATTTTCAACTTACAGGAGGATTTATGAGAATAAAAAAGCTGATAAGCGTTGTGCTCAGCCGTAATGCGGCATTTGTCATACTTTTATTGATGCAGATAGCGTTTCTGGCGCTTCTTGTTCTTTCTATAGGCGAAAGATTTTACTTGATATATTTCCTTCTGATAGTGCTTGATATAGTCCTCGCTGTTTTTATCATGAACAAAAAAGAACCTGCGGCTTACAGGCTTTCGTGGATAGTGATGATAAGCGTATTTCCTTTGCTCGGCGGGGTCTCATATATCTTTCTCAAGCTTTCACAGAGATTCCCGAAGAATGCGGACAGGGTATACCGCAGCAGGATAAAGAATATACTTGTTCAGGATGATAATGTATCACAGGAGCTTATAAGGCGTTGTCCGGATTCTGCAAATCTTGCAAAATATGTTGCTCAGTATGGATTATATCCCGTTTATCGAAATGATCGTACGGAATACTTCAAGCTGGGTGAGGAGCAGTTCGATGCACTGATATCGGAGCTTGAAAAGGCAGAGAAGTATATTTTCATGGAGTTTTTTATAATCAGTCCGGGTTATATGTTCGATACCATATCTGATGTTCTTATGCGAAAGGCAAGGCAGGGGACAGATGTACGTCTCATATATGACGGGATAGGCACAGGTATGCTTAATTCAAAGAAGATGTTTGATAAGCTGAAGGAAAGCGGTGTTAAGTGCCGTGAGTTCAATTCGTTCACACCTATGATATCCTCCGTTCAGAATAACAGGGATCACCGCAAGATAGTGATAATAGACGGACATACTGCCTTCAACGGGGGGGCTAACCTTGCTGATGAATATATAAACCGCAAAGAACGCTTCGGTCATTGGAAGGACGTGGCGGTCATGATAAGGGGAGAGGCTGTGAGAAATTACCTCATAATGTTTCTTGAGCTTTGGGATATACCTGACGGACTTTCCGAGTACGAAAGATTGACCGGCGGCTGTGAAATTCCTCAGAACAGCGAATATAACGGCTTTGTTCAGCCTTTTTCTGATTCTCCGCTTGATGAAGAGCCTGTAGGCAAGCGCGTCTACATGGAGATGATAAACAATGCCAGAGAATATGTTTGTATCACAACGCCATATCTGATACTTGATGACGAGATGATAAACGCTCTCAGCTTCGCTGCTAAAAAAGGAGTAGACGTTAGGATAATAGTTCCCCATATCCCCGATAAGTGGTATGTATACATGATAGCATGGAACAATTATCCCAAGCTTATTGAGGAGGGCGTTAAAATATATGAATATCTTCCGGGATTTATTCATGCCAAGACGTGTATAGCCGATGGAAGGACTGCCGTTGTAGGTACGATAAATCTGGATTACCGCAGTTTTTACCTTCATTTTGAATCTGCTGCGATATTTTATGATTGCAAGGTTATCGAGGAGATAAAGTGTGATTTCGATACTACTGAGGAAAAGTCGTATCTTATTAAGATGGAGGATATACGGAAAAGATCCTTTTTCAAAAAGATATTGGGCAGTATACTCAATATCTTTGCTCCGCTGCTTTGATATATCGGAAGCAGATCGGAAAAATATAAAAACAGAACCTGTTTACAGCAACAGCGTTCTGTTTTTATTTTTGTATTCAATTAATATTACGAATCAGTCTATTGTTGATAAGTGGAGGCTCTCGACTCTGTAAGCTTCCATTCTCCTGCTGTTTTTTCAGCTGAAGATTCCACAAATGCTTTCCTCCGCCGAAGACTGCGGCTTCTGCCTTGCTCTTGCCGATCGCCACCTGCTCGAGACTTATCATATTTACCTCCGTATCCGATGTTACAAATATATTATAACACGGAATTGCTGATAAATCAATCTTTCTTATTTATGAGAGAAGTTTGTCTTATGGATCTGGTTTGCAAAGTCAAAACATCCCTCCTACTGACCTTCCCGAGCTCTGATCCGCAGTCATCAACAATTCTTTCCGAATAATTGACAATCAACTTTAAGTATGATAGAATATCCTTTAGCAGGAATAAAAAGAGATCAAGTATGAGTATTTCCGGACCGGTTGTGTCTTTTAAAATACTGATTTTCGTGTTTGATGATGTAATAATAGTTCCGGAAATATCTGGTGAAAGGTGAGAATATGAATACATTAAAGGAAGCAAGGATAGGTCAGAAAGTCAGGGTCGAAAAGCTTGGCGGCGACGGTGCGCTTCGTCAGCATTTTCTTGATATGGGTATAATACCCGGGACAGAGATAACGCTTGTGAAGTATGCACCTATGGGAGATCCGCTGGAGCTGCGGCTGCATGGATATGAACTTACGCTCCGTCTTGCCGACGCTGCTCAGATAGAGGTATCGGAAGCAGAAGAGAAGAAAATGCCTTCAAAAAAGAAACAAGAAAAAAGAAAAACAGAGCATCCGGGTCTTGGAGAGGGAGGAAAGTTCCACCCAAAGGGCAGCGGAACTCCTTTGCCGCAGGGAACGATAATGAAATTTGCTCTTGTCGGCAACCAGAACAGCGGCAAAACTACCCTGTTCAACCGTTTGACAGGAGCAAAACAGCACGTCGGCAATTTCCCGGGAGTGACCGTCGACCGAAAGGACGGAGTTATCAAGGGGCATAATGATACACTTATCACCGATCTTCCCGGAATCTACTCCATGTCCCCGTACAGCAGTGAAGAGATCGTGTCGAGAAATTTTGTTCTCAATGAAAAGCCTCATGCTATAATAAATATCGTCGATGTTACAAATATCGAGCGTAATCTGTATCTGACCATGCAGCTTCTGGAGATGAATATCCCTATGGTTGTCGCTCTTAATATGATGGATGAACTGACTGCTAACGGAGGCGGCATAGATGTAAATGTAATGGAGCAGCTTCTCGGAGTTCCTGTTGTTCCGATATCAGCAGCTAAAAATGAGGGTATAGAGGAGCTCGTTGAGCATGCCGTTCATGTGGCATTTTATCAGGAGCGTCCGGTCCGTCAGGATCTTTGCGATAAAACTGAGCACGGAGGTGCTGTCCACCGCTGCCTTCACGGTATATCGCATCTGATAGAGGATCATGCACAGCAAGCAGAGCTGCCATTGCGTTTTGCTGTGAGCAAGGTCGTAGAGGGAGACAAACTTATCATATCCCGTCTTTCTCTGGATAAGAACGAGGAAGAAGCAATGGAGCATATAGTTCAGCAAATGGAAAAGGAACGCGGACTTGACAGAAGTGCGGCAATAGCCGATATGAGATTTTCATTTATACAAAAGCTGTGCGATGAGAGCGTGACCAAGCCGACTGAAAGCCGCGAGCATATCCGCAGCCGCAGGATAGACAGCTTCCTGACAGGGAAATATACTGCTATCCCCGCCTTTATAGGTATAATGGGTCTTGTGTTCTGGCTTACCTTCAATGTTATCGGTGCGTGGCTTCAGGGATTGCTCGAAACCGGTATCGACAAGCTGACAGAGCTGACTGACAATGCGCTGACTAAAGCAAATGTAAATGATGTTATACATAGTCTTGTGATCGATGGGATATTTGCGGGAGTTGGAAGCGTGCTGAGCTTTCTTCCGATAATCGTAACGCTGTTTTTCTTCCTTTCGCTTCTTGAAGACAGCGGATATATTGCACGAGTAGCATTTTTTATGGATAAGCTGCTGAGAAAGATAGGACTTTCAGGCAGAAGCATAGTGCCTATGCTGATAGGTTTTGGCTGCAGTGTTCCGGCAGTAATGGCTACACGTACACTCCCCAGCGAGCGTGACAGAAAGATGACGATATTGCTTACTCCTTTCATGAGCTGTACCGCAAAGCTTCCCATATATGCCTTTTTTGTAAATGCTTTTTTTCCCAAGCACGGCGGACTTATAATGATAGGACTTTATCTTCTTGGGATATTGGTCGGTATCCTTGCGGCATATCTTTATAAGGGAACTCTTTTCAGGGGAGAAGCCGTTCCGTTTGTTATGGAGCTTCCGAATTACCGTATGCCGGGAGCAAGAAATGTTATTCAGCTGCTCTGGGAAAAGGCGAAGGACTTCCTGCAAAAGGCTTTCTCGGTCATACTTATCGCAACTATTGCAGTATGGTTCTTACAGAGCTTTGATATGCATATGAATATGGTCGATGACGCTGAGAACAGCATACTTGCAAAGGCAGCAGGGGTATTCGCTCCGATAATGAAGCCGATAGGACTTGGAGACTGGCGCGTTCTCGTTTCTCTGGTAAGCGGTTTTATGGCGAAGGAAAGCGTAGTTTCTACACTTGAGATACTTTACAGCGACAGCGTAGCTTCCACTATGACTTCGCTTTCAGCAGCTTCTCTGCTCGTATTCTCACTGCTGTATACTCCGTGCGTTGCTGCTGTGGCTTCTGTGAAACGGGAGCTGGGCAGAAAATGGGCCGCTGCACTCGTTTTGTGGCAGTGTGCGATAGCATGGGCAGCTGCTCTGGTCATCAGGGCTATATTGATCTTAATGGGAGTTGGTTGAATGAATGCGGTCGATATTATTCTTACTGTTGTGATCGCAGCTGTATTTATTGGTGCCGTTGTGAGTTGTATTTGCCGGAAAAAAAGTGGTAAGGGCTGCTGCGGTGACTGTTCGCAATGCGGCAGCGCTTCGTGCGGGGGAGATATGGCATGCCGCAGGTAATGATAATAATATTGCTTGCTGCATTGGCATTATTTGCTGTGTATCAGACAGCCAAGAAGCTGCGCAGGGGCGGAGGCTGCTGCGGCGGACATGAGCAGGCTGAAAAGCTCATCCCCGTAAAGGATAAAAACAAATCGCATTATCCGTTTATTCTTGAGCTGAAGATAAGCGGAATGACCTGTTCAAACTGCGCTAAGAGGGTCGAAAATGCTCTTAACGGTATTGATGGCGTATGGGCAAGCGTTGATCTTGACAGCGGTTCTGCCCATGTAAGAATGAAACAGGATACAGCTCCCGGGATCATATGCAGCGCAGTGGCTAAGGCGGGATATTTTGCCGAACTCAAAGCATAGTTATCTTTTTACGACCAAGCGGGGTGGATCAAATGGATATAAAATATATACACGAACCGAATGATCTGCAGTGCGGACAGGCTGTGCTTGCAATGGTGCTCGGAGTATCTGTCGATGAGATAATAGATCATCTCGGCAATGATAAGGAAACTACATTAAAGGAAATGAAGGATACCTTTCGATCATACGGAGTATCTGTGTCAGACGAGCGTATATTGGTGCATGACAGATCCGAGCTTCCGGAGATGTGTCTGTTGAGCCTTGAAACACCAAGGTGCTGGCATTGGTCACTTTACTGCAGCGGCACTTTCTATGATCCAGAGCATGGAGTAATGGACGATTTCCCTGATTCAAACCGACGCTATTACTGGACATTATCTATTTAAGAATGCAGCAGGAGCGGCAGGATAATCAGGAATGCGGCTGTATTTTAAGGAGAAACAAAAGATGAAAGCATTGATACTCAATTCCGGCACTGGAAGCCGAATGGCGAGTCTGACAAGTGAACGTCCTAAGTGTATGACAGAAATATCCGCAAGGGAAACGATATTGAGCCGCCAGTTAAAAGCTGTTTCGGAAGCAGGTGTTACCGAAGTTGTGATGACCACAGGAGCTTTTGACAGTATGCTTATAAGTTATTGCAATAGTCTTGAACTTCCGCTGCATATCACTTATGTAAAAAACCCTTTTTATGAACGGACTAATTATATTTATTCAATATATTGTGCAAAGGAATATCTGAAAAATGAGGATATAATTCTTATGCACGGCGATCTTGTATTCGAGAACATGGTCTTTGATGAGGTTTTTGCATCTGAGATGAGCTGTATGACTGTCAGCTCGACACTTGATTTACCGGAAAAGGATTTCAAGGCAGTTGTGAGAAATGGCAAGGTTGAAAAAGTCGGGATCGAATTCTTTGATGACGCTATGGCGGCACAGCCGCTGTATAAGCTGCTGAAGGACGACTGGAACAAGTGGCTCGACGCGATAGTCGCTTACTGTGAAAGCGATGACGAGGCAAAGAAGAAGTGCTATGCCGAGAATGCTTTGAACGAGCTGAACGGGGCAGCAAATATCACTGCACTTGATCTTCATGATCTTTTTTGTGCCGAGGTCGATGATCCCGATGATCTGGCTGCTGTTTCCTCCAAATTAAGAGATATCGAAGCTCGTAAGGTATATATGTGCTTCTCAACAGATATGATACACAGCGCACATATTACCATTATAAGGAAAGCGGTACGTCTGGGAAAGCTTATAGTAGGTGTGCTTTCGGACGAAGCGGTTTGCAGCTATAAGAGATTTCCGCTGCTGCCTTTCTCGGAAAGAAAGGCAATGTTTGAAAACATAAGCGGCGTTTATAGTGTAGTCGAGCAGAAGGAGCTCAGTTACAGGGAGAATCTTGAAAAATACCGTCCTGATTATGTGGTCCACGGTGATGACTGGGTAGAAGGCTTCCAGAGACCTATTCGCGACGAGGTAGTTTCTGTTCTTGAAGAATACGGAGGTTCACTTGTGGAATTCCCATATAGTTCAGATGATATATATAAAGAGCTTGAGAAAAGAGCCAGAGCCGAAATGTCAATGCCTTTTATGAGACGTGCAAGACTAAAGAAAGCTATTGCGATGAAAGGAACCATTTCGGCTATCGAAGCTCACAGCGGTCTCACGGGACTTATCGCAGAGAATACTGTTGTCTATCAGAATGGTGCTGCAAGACAGTTCGACGCTATGTGGATAAGCTCTCTCTGCGATTCGACTGCAAGGGGCAAGCCCGATATCGAGCTTGTTGATATGACCTCACGCTTGCGCACTATTGACGATATAATGGAGGTCACTACCAAGCCTATCATCTTTGACGGCGATACGGGCGGACTTACCGAGCATTTCGTTTATACTGTAAGAACGCTGGAGCGTATGGGCGTTTCAATGATCATTATAGAGGACAAGACCGGTCTGAAGAAGAATTCACTCTTTGGCACAGATGTACAGCAGACACAGGCTTCTATCCCTGATTTCTGCGAGAAGATCAGGGCAGGTAAAAAGGCTCAGAAAACCGCCGATTTCATGATCTGTGCCCGTATTGAGAGCCTTATTCTTGAACAGGGCATGGAAGATGCTCTTGAGCGTGCATTTGCGTTTACAGATGCCGGAGCTGATGCAATAATGATCCACTCACGTAAGAAAGAGCCGGCTGAAATATTTGAGTTTGCTGAGGAATTCCGTAAAAGCGACAAGGTAACTCCCATAGTTGTAGTTCCAACTTCATTCAATACAGTAACAGAGGAGGAGTTCAGGGAGCGAGGAGTTAACGTCGTTATCTATGCTAACCAGCTTACAAGATCGGGATTTCCTGCAATGCAGAATGCTGCTAAAATGATACTTGAACATCACAGGGCTAAAGAGTGCGACGATATTTGTATGTCATTCAAGGACATTATCCGTCTTATCCCGGAGGAATAAAATATGCAGAATATACTTACTGCAAGCGAAAATTACACCGAGCTGGACGATTACTTCGTTAGATCCGGTGCAAAGACTGTATTGCTCGTCTGCGGCGGTTCAATTAAGCTTCTGAGATTGAACGGCTATTTTAACACGCTGGAAGAACGCACAGGGATCCGAGTCGTAAGATTCTGTGATTTTCAGTCGAATCCATTATATGAGTCGGCAGTAAAAGGAGTAAAGGTTTTCCGCGGTAATAACTGTGATCTCATTGCAGCTGTAGGCGGCGGAAGTGCAATGGACATAGCCAAGTGCATAAAGCTATACAGCAATATGGAAGACAGTGAAAACTATCTTAAGCAGAAAATAATTCCCAATGGCGTTCCGCTTCTTGCCGTACCCACAACTGCCGGAACAGGAAGCGAAGCAACACGGTATGCTGTTATATATTTCAATGGTGAGAAGCAGTCGGTATCCGATAATAGCTGTATCCCTTCAACGGTTCTTTTTGATCCGACCACACTGACCTCTCTACCCGTTTACCAGAAAAAGGCAACTATGATGGACGCCTTTTGCCATGCTATCGAGTCTTTTTGGTCGGTAAATTCAACTGATGAGAGCAAGGCTTATTCTAAAGAAGCTATCGGGCTCATTATTGCCAATAAGGAAAAATACATTGCCAATGATGACGAAGGAAACACTAATATGCTCAAAGCTGCAAATATCGCGGGAAAAGCCATCAATATCACGCAGACTACTGCCGGGCATGCGATGTGCTATAAACTGACGAGCCTTTACGGTATCGCACACGGTCATGCTGCGGCACTTTGTATTGTAAAGCTCCTTCCGTATATGATAAAAAATGCCGATAAGTGTATTGACAGCAGAGGTTCAGATCACCTGAAAACAGTTCTTGATGAGATCGCAGAAGCTATGGGGTGTAAAACTCCTCAACAGGCGGCGAAGAAGCTTGAGGCTATAGTGTCGGATCTTGGACTTCAAGCTCCCGCAGTAAAATCATCTGATGATATAAGTTTACTGAAAAATTCTGTGAATCCGATACGCTTGAAAAATTATCCTGTTGCCCTTGAGGCTGATGCAATTGAAAGAATATACAGAGAAATATTAAACGCATAGGAGAAGGACATGAGAGTAGAAAGTCTTGTAAATATCATAGGTGCTGATTTCTACACAGGAGTCCCCGACAGTCAGCTTAAGGCTCTCTGCGATTATCTTATGGATACATATGGTATTGACCCAAAACATCACATTATCGCTGCAAACGAGGGCAATTGTACTGCCCTTGCCGCCGGCTATCATCTTGCGACCGGTAAGGTGCCCGTTGTGTATATGCAGAATTCCGGTGAGGGCAATATTATAAATCCTGTTGCCTCGCTGCTTAATGATAAAGTTTATGCTGTCCCGATGATCTTCATTATCGGTTGGCGCGGTGAACCGGGTATACATGATGAACCACAGCATATCTATCAGGGCGAAGTGACTGTGAAGCTTCTTGAAGATATGGATATCAAGACCTTTATCATTAGCAAGGATACAACTGAAGATGAACTGACTGCTGTAATGTCAGATTTCCGCAGGGTGCTTGAAACAGGCAGGCAGGTCGCGTTTGTTGTTCGCAAGGGCGCACTTACGAATGCTTGTGAGGTCGAATACAGGAACGATAATAAGATGATGCGCGAGGAGATCATTCAGCATATCGTTAAGGCAGCGGACGAGGATCCGATAGTTTCCACAACAGGCAAAACAAGCCGCGAGCTTTTTGAGATCCGCACTGTCAACGGTCAGAGTCATAAGTATGATTTCCTTACAGTCGGCTCAATGGGGCACGCTTCCTCTATCGCTCTTGGTATCGCGATAAACAAGCCGGATCATCGTATCTGGTGCATTGACGGTGACGGCGCTGTTCTTATGCATATGGGAAGCATGGCTCTTCTCGGAGCAAACGCTCCTAAGAACATAGTTCATGTAGTCATCAACAACGGAGCTCATGAGACGGTCGGCGGAATGCCTACAGCTGCTGCCAAGATAGATATTATGGCTATCGCAAAGGCTTGCGGTTATCCGAATGCTGTATGCGCAGATAGCTTTGCAGATCTTGATAAAGCGCTTGATGCTGCTAAGAGCAGCAATGAGCTTTCTCTTATCGAGGTAAAGTGTTCTATCGGCGCGCGTGAGGATCTCGGCAGACCTACAACGACTGCTCTTGAGAATAAGCAGAGCTTTATGGCGTATCTTGCCGAGCTTGACAGCAATTGCAAATAGAGTATGAAAATAGTTATCGGAGGAAATGGCTATGACTGAGAGAATAAGAAATAAAAGGGTATCTGAATCCCTTACCGAGACAACAAAGCTTTTGCAGTATAAGGATATCAACGGTCAGAATCGCCTTTTCGGCGGAAGACTGATGGAATGGATAGACGAAGTAGCTGCTCTTACAGCAATGAGACATTGTGGAGGACTTGTTACTACGTGTGCTGTGGATAATTTGCGGTTCAAGTATGGCGCATATATCAATGAAGTAATAGTTCTTATCGGAAAGGTAACATACGTCGGCAACACGTCAATGGAGATAAGGGTGGATACCTATGTCGAAAATATAGAGACAGGTATAAGGCGCGCAATAAATCATGCATATCTGATATGTGTTCATGTTGATGATAACGGCAAGCCTGTTCCTGTAAAATATGGTCTGGAGCTTGAAACGCTGTCAGATAAGGCAGAGTGGGAGGGCGGAATGAAAAGAAACGCTAACCGTAAACAAAGGTTCAACGACGGTTATTGATATTTGGAGCAGAAGCGCTTCAGAGGGATTTTTACTGTATTTTGCCGGATCATGTAATAATTTCAGCTGTTATCTATGTTTCGGTATATGTGCTTCTCAATAATAAATCCAACATTGAGATTGCTGATTAACGAAAGAGCGAAGACCTGATCTTCGCTCTTTTCTGTTAATGATATTATCTTGCCGGCGTAGTTATGACGCCGCAGGCAATTTTATTTCCTGAGTTACCTGAAGGCTGTGTCATAAGGTCGTCAGCATTATCGTGAATGATGACTGTTCTGCCGATGATCTCATTTACAGTGAACCTATTGGTCAGAAATATGGATAATGCCTTTCCGCTGTTTCCAAATAGGGGAGGCAGATCTCCTGCGTGATGCGGATGAGTACACTTATCACGATCATAGTGTGACATAGCTCCGGCAAAGGGGTCGTTCATATTTCCTGTGCATGAAGTTCCGGCGTGTATATGGAAACCAAATATCATTCCGCTGCATGAATCTGATCCTTTCGGCAGACCGCTTATTTCTGCAAAAACTATGACTCCCGTGCGAAGCTGATAAAACTTAACAAGTCCGTATATGTCGGGATATTCATCGCTTCCGCTTATCACAGCGGCTGCCTGAGGCTGCCTTTGCAGCAGAGAAACCATCGGCAGCTGAGAGCTGCAATTCATTCTTCTGTTCATAGCAATATTCTCCTTCCGGGGATATTGTATGCGAAAGCTGTGAAAAGCGTTCATTCAAACGGATCGCGTTTCTTATTTACTGTTTTGAGGGGATAAAGATCTATTTTGTTTTTTACTGTATCCACCATTCCGAGAAATACCTCATCAGGTCCGTGAAAGCCCTGACTATGAAGCTGCCTTTCGAGCCATATCCTGTCATTACCTGTTTGCTTGAGATTTTCTTCGTTGATATGTCCATCGAGTATTACGTTCACCATTATTTCCTGCTGTGAAGGGGATAGATCTATATCCGAAGGAGTAAGGGGTCTGTCAGTGTCTGCGGGCAGCAGGCTGAGCGAACCGTTGTATTCAAAAACGGCTGTACGCAGCTTTGAAAGGTCGAAATATCCCTGATTGCGGCAATGTGTAAGAAAGTCGCTTATGTCGATCCTTGCTTTTTTGAAGTTATCTCTGTAAAGCTTTCCATTGTCGTAAAGAATAAGAGGCTTGCCGATGATGACCTTTCGTAAGCGTGTGGACTTGCCCGTGACTATCGAAACGAGGAACGCACTGAGAGCATATATGAGCATGGCAACTATCATTCGTTCAGGATTTTCGTGTTCAAATGAACATTCTGCCGCTATCGAGCCTATCGAGATACCTATGATATAGTCAAACATACTTAATTGTGAAAGCTGTTTGTTTCCCATAAGCTTTGTAAGCAGGAAAAGTACAATAATGCTGATGATCGAGGTAAATGCAGTTTTTGCGATCTCCATGTTATTCCTCCTGTGATCGAATAGTGGTATTTTTATTATTTTTTGCAAAGTCATAGCAATTATTCATGTTGAGCACGGTTGACTGTTGGTCATTTTTGTGCTATAATGAACAATATGGATATCATATGATCGGAGGGAGGTAAAGTCAGTGGCAAATCTTACAAAAATTGCGATAAAAAATTCCCTTATAAAGCTTTTGAACGAGCGCCCGATAAACAAAATAACTGTCAAGGATATAGTTGAGGACTGCGGAATAAACCGCAACAGCTTTTATTACCACTATAATGACATTCCGTCATTGATCGAGGAAATAATAAACAGTGAGGCTGACAGGATCATTAATGATCACTCTCGTCTTGAAAGCATTGAGGACTGTATACAAGTAGCTGTATCCTTTGCCTGTGAAAACAGGAAAGCTGTCCTGCATATCCACAATTCCCCTAATCATGAAATATATGAGCGCTGTCTCTGGAGAGTGTGCGAATACGTCGTTACCACCTATATCAATACAGTATTTGCCGATAATGCTCTCAGTGATGATGATAAATCAATACTTATTCGTTATCACAAATGCGAGTGCTTTGGTCAGATGGTCGATTGGCTGAACAGCGGCATGAAAAATGATATTATGGCAGATTTCCATCGTATATGCGAGCTGAGAAAAGGTATTGCTGAAGAAATGATTAAAAAATAACATGATATCTTCCGAAAAGTTTCCTTGAGAGAGAAAACGAAAGTCCCTTTGCCGGTTGAATTGCAGGCAAAGGGACATATTTTTATAAAATCAGAGCGTCTTTAGCCAATCAGCGATATCTTTGTCAGTTTCGTCCTGTTTGAAGAGCTTAGCACCTGCTATGACGGCAGTATCACTGAGATACGGTTTCAGCTTGTCAGCAGTTTTGGAGATATCGCTTCCGCCTGATGTAGCGAACAGAGCCAGCTTCTTTCCAGAGAAGTCATATTGCTTCAGAAATGTCTGGATAATATTAGGCGCACCAAAATACCATATTGGAAATCCGATGAGAATGAGGTCATATTTTGAGATGTTTTCGACCTTATCTTTGATAGGAACATCCTTTTTGCCTATTTTTTCTTTGTTGCACCTTGCAAAAGGATTTGTCCATTTGAGATCGGCATCTGTGTAAGGCGTTACAGGTTTTATTTCAAAAATGTCTGCGTTTTCAGCGGCTTTGGCGATCTGTCCGGCAGTTTTTGCCGTGGTGCCGGAAGCGGAAAAGAATGCGATCAATGTTTTGCTCATAAAAATTTCTCCTTTAAGGGCGGTTTCTAAGAATGGGTAAATATAACCACTTAAATTATATCTTATCTTACATATTTTATCAAGCGGCAAATTACACAATTATACTCCGCGCTATTGCAAAATATCTATTAAGATATTTTGCAATCTGCCGTCAATGACGGCAGACGGCGCTTGCGCCGTGAGCACTCTGTTTATACTGCCTCTTCAAAGCCGCAAAGCGGCTTTGTGGCTGCTTTGCAGCCTGCAAAATGTACAATGTACATTTTGCAATAGAGGCAAGTGTATAAATACCGGTTTATGTGCATTACGCAGAATAGTTAAATTCCCTTATTTATCGGATAGGCATAACATGTCATTTTAATACTAAAAATGTGTCGGTTTTCTTCTAACGCTTGGTTATAATATATGATAAAATGGACGTAGAAGATGCGAAATATATACTTACCGCTATATCAAATGTACAAGGAATGTGAATATAATGTTTTGCGTAAGGGTAGGTATAAAACAGGGAGGTAATAACAATGAGTAAGCTTTCACGTCTTACAGGCTGCATTATGTCCGCAATAATATGCGCCGGAGCGCTGCCGTTCACCGCAGGTGCTGACAATACGGAGCTATCACTGACAAGCTATATAGACACGTCCGAGGGCATAACCATAAGTGCAGACAAAATAAGCACAAATAATTACAAGGACACAAGATACAATAATCCTCTTTCGTCGGATTTCTTCTGCGCAGATCCTACGGCTGTGGAGTATAATGGCAGGCTCTATGTATACGGCACGAACGACCATGAGCAGTATCTTGCAAAGGGGGGAGACGCCGACAATACATATGAGAAGATAAAGTCTTTCGTCATACTCTCTACCGACGATATGGTGAACTGGACTTATCATGGAGAGATAAATACGGGAGAGATAGCTCCGTGGATATATAATTCATGGGCTCCGACAATAGCGTCGCGTGTGGAAGATGACGGCAAGACGCATTTCTATCTGTATTTTTCCAACAACGGGCTCGGAGTAGGAGTTATTCATGCGACCGATCCTCTTGGTCCGTGGGACGATCCTCTTGGCAAGCCTCTTATAGACTCTAATACTTCCGGACTTAAGGATTGCCCTAATCCTTTCGATCCCGGCGTAGTGATCGATGATAACGGAGTTGGCTGGCTCTCATTCGGTGCGGGAAAAGCTTCATCGGGGACGACCTTTATGCCGGGATCGGCAAGGATAGTTCAGCTGGGAGATGATATGCTTTCATTTGCAAGTGATTTTGCCGTTATTCCTGCGGCTTATAATTTTGAGGCAAGTGAGCTCAACTATATCAATGGTACATATGTATACACTTATTGTTCCGACTGGAGCGATCACAGCGAGGAATGGCCCTATGACTGTGATCCGCCATCAGGCTGCGGAATGGTGTATATGACCACTAAAACGCCGCTCGATCCGTCAAGCTGGGAAATGAAGGGTGAATGCTTTGTAAACCCCGGTGTATCGGGATTTGATTATTCAAACAACCACACTCATATGCATAAGTTCAACGGTAAGTGGTATATGTTCTATCACACTCAGTCTCTGCGCAGGGGAATGGGAATAAACGGAGGTTACAGAAGTTTGTGCGCCGATGTGATAAACGTTGATGAGAGTACTGTCACTATTGAAAAGACCGGAGGAACCAAAAAGGGCCTTAAGTCGATAGTTCACACTGATGCCTTTTCTATAAACAATGCTGCAGATCTGAATAATACAGCCGACATAGCGTATGATATCACAGACAATGCTGCTCCGATAGTTATAAGCGAAGGGGAAGGCTCATGGATAAGTGTGAAAGACGTCGAGTTTACACCCTCCGATGAAGACTCTGAGGAGGAAGCTGCAGAGCTTATCAAAACAGAAGTCGATACGATAGATTATAATATAACTGTTACCAGTGTTGATATGGATACTATAGTCTCAATGTATCCTGCAACGAGTGCAGGCAAGGACTGCGTTGGTTCAATAGATGTTTCTGGTCCGGGCAAGTATACTATCACCTGTGATCTTGGCGGAGCAGGCGGGCTTATGAACATGGGCTACTTCAAAGTGAGTAACGACGCCCAGATAACCTTTGTCATTGACAGTATAACAGTTAACGGGAAGTACGATATAGACATTTCCTCCGAACTGACAAATACAAGAGAGTGGGCAGATGGTCTGAGAAATATCTGGAACGGCTTCTCTGATGGCGACAAAGTGTATTATTCCGATTATGCTGAGTTCAGGTATGTTAAGGCGGATGACGCTATAGAATTCTTTGCGGCAGAAAACATTTCGTCCGGAGGCGGCAGTAATGCGCCTATTATAGAGGATGAGACTTGGTTCTTTGCAAATGTAAAGGGAACAGGCCGTATTGAGGTAAGGCTCGATTCACCAACAGGCGATGTCCTCACAAGTGTTGACTTTGACTCGGCAGATAAATTTGTGACCGTAAAAAGCGGAGCAATAGCACCGGTCGGCGGTACTCACGACCTGTACTTCGTCTTCTCGGAAAAGGATATAGCCTTTGATTCTTGGACATTTTCCTGCAGTGATACGGTACGTGGTGACGTCAACTCGGACGGAGTCTTTAATGTAGCAGATCTTGTTGCTATGCAGGAGTATACACTCGGAAAGGGGAGTCTGAACAACTGGCAGGCAGGCGATCTGATAAGTGACGGTAAGATCAATGCGTTTGATCTGGTACAAATGAGAAAGGCACTTCTCAGTTAAGGCATGTAATACGCCGCGTTTTCTGCACACTTTCGCGGCGTATCTGCAATTAAAAGGGACAAATCAGAAAAAGTCAGCTGTATTCTTCTTTTGGGTGAGGAATACAGCTGATTTTCTTTAGAGCGTTTAATAAAACACGATATCTGCTTTTATGATACAGATACGCGCATAAATCTAAGTAGTTCAAGATATTAAAGTATGTTTATCAGGAGCATTTCTCCGGAATCACCTCTGACAAGGCATATACTGCATTTTTTACGCAGTCATCTTCACTTAAAATAAATTGCTTTCCACGCAGGTGTGCCATGCTCTGATCCGCAAGTTTATTTACTGCAGCGGCGGATAGAGGCGTACGTCCGTCGATCATCACGAATTAAAAAGGCTCCCGAGGCATCTTACCTCAGAAGCCCATGCAGTTATATCGCCGCTGCTGTTTCCTTGCCAAGTATAGCCATGAATTCCTCGCCGGTGATAGTTTCCTTATTAAGAAGATATCTCGCGAGTTCGTGCAGCTTTTCTATGTTGTCTGAAAGTATCTTCGCTGCCTTTTCATGAGCAGTCTTTATGATACCGTTGACCTCATCGTCTATTCGCGCAGCGGTCTGCGGCGAGCAGGCAAGCGAGGTATCGCCGCCGAGATACTGATTGTTTACCGTCTCGAGCGCTATCATATCGAAATTGTCGCTCATGCCGTAACGGGTCACCATAGCTCGAGCGAGTTGAGTAGCTTTTTCTATATCATTTGAAGCACCGCTCGTGCAGGTGTGGAAGATCAGCTCTTCAGCAGATCGTCCCCCAGTGAGGGTAGCAATGCGCGCCAGCGCCTCCTCCTTTGAAAGCAGGAACTTCTCTGCCTCGTCTACCTGCATTGTGTAGCCGAGGGCGCCCGAGGTTCGGGGAATTATCGTTATCTTATGTACGGGTGCGGAGTCCTTTTGCTTTGCCGCAACGAGCGCGTGACCTATCTCGTGATAGGCGATAATTTCCCTTTCCTGCTGCGAAATAACGGCGTTCTTTCGCTGATATCCTGCAATGACTACCTCAACGCTCTCCTCAAGGTCGGACTGATTGACCGTCTGTCTGCCGTTTCTCACGGCTCTCAGAGCAGCCTCGTTTATGATGTTAGCAAGCTCTGCTCCCGAGGCTCCCGCGGTCGCCCTTGCTATGGCATTGTAGTCGATATTACCGTCGGTCTTTATTTTTACCGCGTGTACTTTCATTATAGCTTCACGCCCCAAAAGGTCGGGGAGTTCAACGGGAATACGCCTGTCAAAGCGTCCGGGACGCAGCAGTGCGGGATCGAGTGACTCGGGGCGATTGGTCGCTGCAAGGATAACAACGCCTTTTTTGCCGTCGAAGCCGTCCATTTCCGTGAGCAGCTGGTTCAGGGTCTGCTCGCGTTCATCGTTGCCGCCGAGCTGACCGTCACGTTTCTTGCCGATCGTGTCTATCTCGTCAATGAAGACTATGCACGGTGCTTTTTCGTTCGCCTGCTGAAAAAGGTCGCGCACCTTAGCCGCACCCATACCGACGAACATCTCAACGAACTCAGAGCCTGATATCGAGAAGAATGGGACATTCGCCTCACCCGCAACAGCCTGTGCAAGCAAAGTCTTGCCTGTTCCGGGAGGTCCCACAAGGAGTGCTCCCTTTGGCAGATTTGCGCCTATATCGGCATATTTATTCGGGTTGTGGAGAAAATCGACTATCTCAGCCAGAGCCTCCTTAGCCTCGTCCTGCCCCGCAACATCGGCAAAGGTCTTGCCGGTCTGCGCCTTGACGTATATCTTCGCATTGCTCTTGCCGAATGACATTGCATTGCCCATGCCGCCCATACGCTTGCCTATGCTCTTGAAGAGTATATTCCACAGCACGATCATGAAAACTATCGGCAGCACCCATGAGAACAGAAATCCCTGAAGAGGACTTGTCTCTTCTATAGAACCCGTGAAGTCTATGTTTCCGCTCTTGCTGAGCCTGTCAACAAGATCGGGATCCTCTATTCTGACAGTCGAATATACCTGTGACTGTCCATCTGCTCCCGTAACTTCAAATTTTATTTCAGAGTCCTCTATCTGCACCTGAGTGACTGTACCGGCCTCTATCTGCTTGAGAAAAAAGCTGTAGTTAGTCTCTTTTACCTTTGATGCGTTTATCATTGGTATTACCATCGCATTGAATATAAGCAGCAAAAGCAGACATATCAATCCGAATACCAGATATTGGCGTCTGTTGTTCTTGGATTCATTCATATTGGATATCATCTCCCTTATCATTATGACAAAATTATATCATACTCTTCAGAAAAAAACAACTGACAAATTGTGATAAATGTGAAAGTTATGTGAAACCTTTTCTATTCAGAAACTTTGGGAATAATGCAACTTCAAACCAGTATAATTTAAGCGGATAATTAATGTCTGCTCAACAACTAAAAATTGGCTTAATATAGCTTTTTAAAGCCAATTTTTAGTTGCCAAAGTGCAAGAAAAAACAAAGATATTGATAGTTTTTCTTGCACTTTGTTTTGCCCTTTAGGGCAAAATGAGCTTGACATCAAGAAATGTGACGCGCAAATTCCCTATATTATAAAGAATTTGCGCTCCCCGAACGAAGTTCGGGGCAATAACCGCCTTACGACGGTTATTGAGGACACATTAATTATAAAAGCACCAAGTGTTTGAATGCTTGGTGCTTGATATGTAATATGCGATTTATAGTGATCTTTCCAGTTTCAGCAAGGCTATCTTCTTATCAAGACCGCCTGCGTATCATGTAAGGCTGCTGTCTGCTCTGACAACTTTGTGGCAGGGAACGATTATCAAGATAGGGTTATGTCCCGGCGCCGTTGACAAAACCCTCGACATACGTTGCTGAATATGATATAATGATTTGCAGGAAGTATTCCGTGAAGAGCTTGGCTAAGGACGGTATATCGCAGGAAAAAAATGGATGCTTTTTTGGATAAGTTCAGATATAGCAAAAAAGACAGATACCTCATCACTCATATGAAGTATCTGTCTTTTGTTTTCATAGCTCGTTGTTTTGACCTTAATATAGCAGTTGGGATTATACTGCTATATTAGCGCCGCACTTCTGAGCTCCCAATTTCATTTGATATTGTATTTTCTTATAAATTTTTTATCGCCGAGAGCGAATCTGATCCGCAGCTCCTCTGATGAAGCGTCAGCGGAGATGATATCTGCATCTCTCAGTTTCATTGAACGTGAAAGAACGCTGAATTGCTCCTCGCCATATTCAGCTATGTTATCAGAGGTAAAGAGCACACTTCCCGTAAGTGCATTGACCTCTGCAAGGCATTGTCTCTGTTCCGCTGTCATTGAGTTGGAGTCTGTGCGGAGCAGGAAAACGTCGGGATCGGAAAGAAACGCCCTTCCGTTGAGCTGTCGGCGGAAAACGGAATTTAGAATGGAATTCTTAGTGCTGACGCGCTCGCGGTGCATAAGCCTCATGTGAGGCTTGTCGTTCCAATCAAGGCTAACATCACAGCCGATCCGGCAGTAATCCACCTTACCGAACGCCGAAGCGAGCGGAACTCCGCAGCCGAGGATAAATGCGTCTCCTGCTATCTCACGCAGAAAGCTCATGCCGTCTGCCATTATCTGACCGCGTGTTTTATCGGAGCACGGCTGAATGCACGCCGCATAGAGGAAATCGAGTTTCAGGAGCCTGTAGCCCCAGTCATTGACAATTGTATCAAAAACGTTTCTGAGGTAGCTGCGCACCTCATCGTTATAGATGTCGAGCGAATAGAAGCCGCTCCAGTTGGAGCCGCCTCGGACGTAATTTCCTTTCTCGTCGGTCACGAGCCAATCCTTGTGGCTGCGGAAGGTATCCGAGTTTTCCTCACAGACAAACGGTGCGAGCCATATCCCGGGGAGTAGGTCGCTCTCCTTTATCATATCGGCAACAGACTTCATTCCGTTCGGGAATTTCGTGCTGTCTACGGAGAGCCAGTCTCCTACGGCAGTCTGATAGCCGTCGTCGATCTGAAAAACGTCCGCCTTGTATTTCTGAGATTTGAGTCCGTCAAGGTCAGCTTTTATTATGTCCTCGCTTATGCCCTGGTAGTGCCTGTACCAGCTTGTATAGCCGAATATGGGCTTTGCCTCGGGGCGGAGTGAAACTCCGAGAAGGCGGAAATACTCCTCGAACACCTCGCTTTCCGTTCCGGACTTCAGGAGCAGTTTCAGCGCTGTCCATTCGCCGCTGACAAGGTGTTGTTCGCAATCCTTTTTCAAACCGATGAGACAGTTCTTTGTATTCGTAATTATCTGAGTAAAGCCCGAATCCTCTGCAAGCGAGCCGATAAAGTCGAAATTATTTGCACATCTGATATATCCGTAGCTCCAGCCGTGAAGAGAGCCCGAGTTCTCATAATCCGCGAAATTATAGTCGCCGTATTTGTCAAACTCATACTTATCAATGACTTTTTTCGGCAGATGATTAAGCCCGCGCATTTTTCCGTGAATGCCGTGCTCGGTGCTGTCGGTCCATGATTGATAGCCGTTGAGGAAAACGCGGTCAGTCTCAGCAAAATCGTACTCAAAAGCTGCGTAGATGCGATTTATCTTTATCTTTTTCTTTGCGCTGAGCTGTACAGTAAAAATATCGCCGTCCGTGCTGATATCAAGGGACATTGTGTCGTTATGCAGGGATCGTGAAGTAACAGCGAGAAAGGTCTCTTCGCCGTCTGAATATGAAAAGTGGAGCGTTTTGAATTTAAGCATTTTCATTATCCTCCAGTGCAGAGCTTATTTTTTCTATGACACTGTTTTCGTTGTAGCGGAAGAATACTACTCCTCCGAGCAGACAGAGGACTGCCGCAACGACTGCGGTCAGGCGATAGCCCAGACCCGTGCTTTCACCAATGGCAGAAATGCTTGTAAAGATCAGCAGAGCGAGTGACTGTCCCAGCTTGAATGCAAACGTCCTTGCCGCATAGAACATACCCTGTCGGCTCTCGCCGGTTTCGAGCTTATCCGCCTCAGATATATCTGCAACAACGGCCTGAGGCAGAATACCGAGGATAGCCATCGGAAGGGAAGCGAGCACTGCGATGATGATTCCGTATGTCATTCCCGGGATACCTGTCTTTCCTGCAAACGCAGTGACGAGGAAGGTGAGCGAAAAGAACACGAACGCAAACGAGATGAGCTTCTTTTTGCCTGTTTTCTTGGAGATTACGTTTACCGCAGGGTAGAAGCAAAGTGATACAACTGACATGATGATGAACAGCAGCGTGGATTTGGATTCTTCAAGATCCATTAGTTCTGTTACATAGTAGAGAAGTCCGGTCTGGAAGAGAGTGAGCGCTATCCAGTACAGAATATCTGAGCCGACGAACGTGCGGAACTGTTTGTTCCTGAACGTAGCTGTGAGTGAGCTGAATGCCGAAGCTTCGGAGGGAGTGGTATCTGCATATTCATTCTCGTCTATGAGGAAGGCAGGTATCAGCATACATACTACAGCAATGACTGCGAGCACAGCGATAGATATACGGTAGCTGTTGGCATAGCCTACAGAGGGCTTTAGCATACCTGCCGCAACGGGTATCACATATGCAAGAGCTGTGCCGAAGAAATAGGTCACGGAAATGAACGTAGAGAGATTTATACGCGATTCCTGAGTTCTGCCGAGTTCGGGGATAAGCGCGTTATAGGGTGTGCAGTAGCATGTCATGCAGAGGTAGAAGAGCATTGCGCAGATAAACAGTGCTACAGCGTTGACGGGGCTTTTTCCATTGACGGGGGAGATAAACATCAGGACAGTGACCAGTCCGAACGGAATGGCAGAGTAGCGCATAAAGGGAATGCGTCTGCCGAGCTTATGACGCAGACTGTCGGACTTCCCTGCGATAAGAGGATCTGTTATCGCGTCGAAGATACGTCCCACAGCAGAGATGAGTCCTATGACAGTAAGACCTATGAATGTTCCCTTGGTGATAAACAGCGTCTGACCGTCGGCAAGAGCCTCCTTGCCGGGGCGGTAGAAGAACACCAGAAGATTCGTGACTATTCCCGAAAGCGTGGACCAGCCGAGCTGACCTATAGCGAAGATCCAGAGGATCTTGTTTGAAGCGGTTTTTTTCTGGGACATAGTATCAGTCCTTTCGCAGATAATTTACACCGGTTTCTATTATGGTTTCAAGTTCGTATTCGGCAAATGAGAAATTATCAGATGGAAGAAGCTCGCCCTGAGTCAGTTTTTTGCACATTTCAAGAAGTGCGTGTGCATAGGAGAGGTAAAACAGCTTTACGTCCTTGACCTCTCTCACTGTGCCGTCTGCGAGACCTGCAGTATACGCTTTTTCAAATATAGGATAGAAATTTATTACTGATCTGTCGTATTCGCGAAGCTCGTCCTTGGGGATATTCTCTTTCATAAGGAAAAGATCGAATTCCGAAAGGAGCTTCATAAAAGCGGGATGAGCCTGATAGAGAACGATAAACATTCTCATAAGGTCGTTTATCTGTTTTATGCCTTTTTGAGAAAGAAAAACATCAGATTCAAAGATACCGCTGAACATATCCTTCATTTTATTCCATAGATAGGTCATTGAGGCGACAGTGATGGATGTTTTTGTACCAAAATAGCGATATAGAGTTGCAACGCCTATACCGCTTTCCTCTGCGATATCAGTCATTTTTACATTTGCGATGCCGTTTTTCAGAAACATATCCGCGCTTACTTCAATGGCTCTGTCGATACGTCTGCCTTTTATAGCCTCATGGTTAAATTCATTTTCCACTTGACAAACCTCCCTTTTTGTGATAGACTGTATACAACAATCCTTGATAGATAGTCTATCACATTTTTCTCGTTTTGTCAAGTGTCAGGAGTGATTTTAATGGACAGATCCGGATTTATTTTTGAAAATGAGATCTCTGCCGGAGCGTACAGGCGCGCTGTAAAAAACAAGGCAAAATATATCCGCAAATACGGCGATGATTCCGGAAGAATATATCATCTTTCCGAAAGGAGCGCTCCTGCTATAGGAAAACCTCTGGGAGTAAAGAATATAGTCATTTCCGACAAGAGCGAATGCTCTTTTAATGAAAAAAGCGTTATTGTCGGAAATATAAGAATGGGCTTCGGACATTACAGGATATCTATGGCTATAGCTTCTGCAGTGCATTCAATGGGATATGAACCGTATTGGTTTGACCTGCATTCGTTTGATGAAGCTGTCTGCGGAAAGATAATCGCGGATCAGAACAGGCTCTATTCTATGGGCTCAAGACTTTCCCAGAAGATACCGGCTTTTAATAAGCTTGTCTGGGAGCCGCTGAACAGCGAGGGCTTCAGAAGACTTTCATACAACAGCTCAGACCAGAAAACGGCTGAGCTCATGACTCCTGTTTTCAGCGAACTTCCGAAGGATATCCCGTTTATCGCAGCTCATACGTGGGCAGCACAGGCTGCTCTTCATGCAGGGCTTACAAACGTTGTAAATGCGATCCCCGATAACTGGGCTATGGCGCTACATCTTGCAGAGGGAGCTGTTCATACAGTCCAGACCCCATCTGTTTATCTCGGCTACAGGACTCTCAGAGGAATGGACGGGAAGCGTATTCTCAAGCCGATGCCGGAAGATTCTATTGTCTGCACCGGGCATTATATCGACCACGAGTTGGTTCAGGGTGTTGATGAGGATTGTGCAAGGCGTATCGAGCGAATAAAATCGTGCAGACCCAAGAGGTGGCTGCTCTCTGTTGGCGGCGCGGGTGCTCAGAAGGAGATATTCGTAGAACTGATAAAAAAGCTCATTCCCGAGATAAAAAGGGGAAGAGCTGCACTGCTTATAAATGTCGGAGACCATAAGAGCGTTCTAAATGAGCTGATAAGGGAGCTCCCGGAAATGAAGAAATATCTTACGCTTCACCCTGATGATATTTCCCGGACAGAGCGTTTTGTAAGAGGGATATATGACGGAGAGCTGAGCGGTATCCATGCATTCTGCCATTCGGATATCTTTGCGGCGGTCTACTCGACGAATCTCCTGATGAGAGCGTCCGACGTTCTCATTACTAAACCCAGCGAACTGGCATTTTATCCCGTTCCGAAGCTGCTGATCAAGCGCGTGGGAGGACATGAGGCGTGGGGCGCAATACGCTCCGCAGAGGTGGGCGACGGTACTTATGAGTGTACAAGTTCATCAGAGGCTCTTGCAATGCTTGATCTTATGCAGAACAGCGGCGATATCATCGTAAAGATGTGCGAATATATCAAGGCTGCGAAAAAAGCAGGGGTCTACAACGGCGCATACCGTGTTGCAGAGATCGCGATAAACGGAAAAATAAAGTAATACAAAGGGCTTCCGGATATCTTCCGGAAGCCCTTTTATCGGGATTCAGCCGCCTGAATATGGAAAAGTCTTACTTTGGGTAGAGATGTGGATCGAATTCAGGTGCTTTTTCATGGATATCAGCTATCATAGCCTCAAATGCGGACTTGTCAAATACCCTGTCGCTGCACGCTATCTCAAATTCCGTATCCATGTAGTACTGATAGTAGCCTGTCGGGAAAAAACCGTTCCTGTAATAAAAGGCTCTTCGTCTTAAACGCTGGGCATTGTTGCCGGAGTTCTCGTCGGGAGCTTCAAAATCGACAACGATCTGACAGCCGCTGTAATATTTGCTGAGCATTTTCAGCGCACAGCCGCCTATACCCTTTGAGCGCTTTTCGGGACATACTGCAAAATAGGCTATATATGCGCATTTTTCAAGCTTTCTTATTATGAAGAAGCCTGAAAACTCTCCGTTGACATATATGCCAAGTATATCCATATCATTTTTCTCGGAGAAGCTGAACATCACAGGTATCGGTACGCGCTCATTATCGGGAAAGGCTTCGTTGTTGAGCTTTTCAAGCAGCGGTATATCGTCGGAGCTTCTGGATAGCTTTCTCAGTTCCATTAATTCACGCTTTCTTATTTCCCTGCACCGAAATGTTCGGACAGAAGTCTGTTTTTGAGCTCCCACAGAGGCTGGGAAAGATCTACATAATACTCATGTGGATTCTCGAAGCGCTTGACCTCGTCCCATATCGTGCCGAGCTGCTGTTTGCAGTACAGACGTATCTCTTCTATATCTGGTGTAGTGTAAACACACCTGCCTTTGTCAAATATCTGCACCTGAAGCGGCTTTGCAGTGAAGTCGGTTAGGGTGGTCTTTTTGTAGGTCTGCTCAGGGTCGAAGATGGTGTAGGGTTTTGAGGTGTCTATGAACTCGTCTGCGAGAGTGATAACGTCTGCAACAGCTTTTCCGGTAGCGTTGTCGAAAAGCCTCCACACTTTTTTGTAGGAGGGATTGGTGATCTTGACGATGTTCTCGGATATCTTTATTTTCGGTATCAGCCTGCCGTTTTCCTCGACTGCGGTGAGCTTATAAACTCCACCGAAAACGGGCTCTGACTTCGATGTGATGAGCCTTTCGCCTACGCCGAAGCTGTCTATTTGAGCTCCCTGCATTATAAGGTCACGGATAATAAATTCATCAAGCGAGTTGGAAGCTACTATCTTAATGTAATCCAGACCCGCTTCGTCGAACAGCTCTCTTGCTTTCTTCGAGAGATAGGCGATATCACCGCTGTCTATGCGGACGCCGACGCCTTTGTGTCCTTGTGCTTCGAGCTCCTTGAATACGGTTATCGCGTTTGGAACGCCCGAGCGGAGGACGCTGTAGGTATCGATGAGCAGAGTGCAGCTGTCGGGATAGACCTTTGCATATGCGCGGAAGGCTTCGAGCTCGGAAGGAAAGAGCTGTATCCAGCTGTGTGCCATAGTACCGAGCGCTGCAACGCCGAAATCGCGGTCGGAGATAGTGCAGGCAGTTCCCACGCAGCCGCCGATGTAAGCGGCTCTTGCACCGTATACCGCGCCGTCGTAGCCCTGAGCTCTGCGCGAACCGAATTCCATAACAGGTCTTCCCTGAGCGGCCTCAACGATGCGATTTGCCTTAGTTGCTACGAGGCTCTGGTGGTTGACAGTGAGAAGTATCATTGTCTCAATGAACTGAGCTTGTATCGCGGGACCTCTTACGGTAATAAGAGGTTCATTCGGAAAAATGGGAGTTCCTTCGGGTATAGCCCATACGTCGCATTCAAATCGGAAGTCCTCAAGATATTTCAGGAAGTCCTCGCAGAACATTTTTTTACCGCGCAGATACGCTATATCATCCGGCGTGAAGCTTAGACCTTCGAGATACTCTATGACCTGCTGTACGCCTGCCATAATTGCGTAGCCTGCATTGTCGGGAGTTTTGCGGAAAAACATATCGAAATATGCTGTCTCGCTGCCTCTGCCGTTTTCAAAAAATCCGTTTGCCATTGTTATCTCGTAGAAGTCCACTAGCATCGTTAAGTTGCGGTCGTTCATCGTTTCAGTCCTCCGTATTTTGGAAAGGTGAGAGAAGTGCATTTTTAAGATAACTGCATCATATTATTATGTTGCAAAAATCGCGTTCCAGTAAAACTGAAACGCGGTATCCCCGAGTTAGTTTACTTCGGTAAGCGAAAGCAGACTAACTGTTTAATAATGAGTGAGCGAGCTTGTAAGCGAGAAAGTGACCGCGGTCAAGCCGACTCAGCTTGCTGGCGTTCCAAAGAGGATTCGAACCTCCGACCTACCGCTTAGGAGGCGGTCGCTCTATCCGGCTGAGCTATTGGAACATAACATAATTATTTTAGCATATTTGAACCCGAAATGCAACAGGTTTTATTAATTTTATTTTTTTATCTAATTAGTACAAACTCTGTTCCGCAATAAAAATAAACTGAAATTTTTCTGCGCGATTCATTGCTTTTTATGACTCAATATGATATACTAAAATATATACGATCAGGAGATGATAGGATTGACAGATACAGAGATAGCCGCTGTTGAGGAAGAACTCTCATTGGCGGAGAGTACAGAAGAAACGACCACAGAAGAGACTGCTGATGCCGAGGCGGCTACTCAGACCGAGACATTCGAGTCCATACAGCAGCAGGTCGACCGTACGGCGTCGGTATTTACCCACGCTGGACAGTACATAAAGGGCATACTGCCGTCGCTCATTATGGCGGTTTTAATACTTGTTATAGGTCTGCTCATATCAAAGCTGATATCGCGGATAATCAAAAAGGCTCTTTCTAAATCGAACGTTGACAATGCGGCAAGGAGCTTCCTTTTGTCGCTTATCAGGATACTTCTATACATAATAGTCATAATCATGGCACTTTCCGCGCTGAAGGTTCCTATGTCATCGCTGATAACCATACTCGGTGCTGCGGGACTTGCGGTGAGCCTTGCACTGCAAAATTGTCTCTCTAATCTCTGCGGAGGCTTTATAATCTTATTCTCAAAGCCCTTTTCGTCCGGCGACATTATCGAGCTCGACGGCTCGGTAGGAACAGTCCGCAGCATAAGCATACTATACACGACGATAGTCACCTTTGACAACAAGACCGTTTTTATCCCCAACGGAAAGGTCTCCGACGCGAAGATAATCAACTACACCGAGATCCCCACGCGCCGAATAGATCTTGTCTTCGACATAAGCTACAGCGCGGACTTTGAGCGTGCACGCAAGCTGATACTCGGCGTTATCGCACAGGAAAAAATGATACTCACAGACCCGAAGCCAGTTGTGCGAATGACCTCGCATAATGAGAGTTCTGTTTCGATAGATACGCTTGTCTGGGTAAAGAATGAGGACTATCTTACGGAGCGGTACAACATGATAGAGGAGGTAAAGCGTGTCTTTGACGAGAGCGGTATCGAGATACCGTTCAATCAGCTTGACGTGCATATCAGGGAGAGTGCAGATGAATGAAAATAATGCCGCCACGGCAGAGTCACAGGTGAGCTCAAAGCGCAGCGCCAAAAAGAAAGCGCGTTCTCACAGGTTCTGGTTTGTCGTGATTGTGCTCATATTCGTGTGGTGGTTCAATAACTACACGCTTAAAACCACGAATGTTGAGCTTTCCTCAACAAAGCTCTCCGTGCCCATACGCATAGCTGTTATAAGCGATCTGCACGCCTCAAAATTTGGTATAGGAAATCAGCGGATACTGCGCAGGATAGAAAATGTTGACCCGGATATCGTTGTCATGCTCGGAGATATGTACACTCAGGATAGCGGCTGGGATCTCATTCAGATACCGATCGAGCTCACTCAGTCAGTTGTGGACGCTGGTTATCCCGTCTATTTTGTAACAGGGGAACACGATACTGACGAGGAGTATATTGAAGCTATTGCCAAGACCGGAGCTCATGTTATGAACTATGAGTGCGAGTATACGGAGATAAACGGAAACAGGGTGCAGATAATGGGGATTGATAACGTTTATTATTCCCCGACGTTTGACCTCAGCAGCGTGTTCACACTCGACGAGAGCTGCTACAGTATTCTTCTTGCCCATATTCCCAATTATACTAAATTATCGCAGTTCGGAGCTGATCTCACGCTCTGTGCCGACACACACGGCGGAATGGTACAGCTCCCTTTCGGAATGGGACCTATATATGATTCGGAGTGGAATCGCTGGTTCCCGCATTTTACCACGAAGGGCAGGACTGTTTACGACAAGGGCATATTCGGATACGACGGAGGATATATGTTCATAACCTCGGGAATAGGCGCTTCGCCTGCGCCTGTGAGACTGAACAACCGTCCCGAGGTAGCTGTGATAGATATAATTCCCGAATGAAAGTGCGGTGATCTTATGAATGTGGATATAGCGATAGTCGGTGGAGGAGCTTCGGGGCTCATTGCAGCTGTCGAGTCAAAGCGGCTTCTGCCGGGTGCGGACGTTGCTGTCATCGAGCGCCTTGATCGAGCCGGAAAAAAACTGCTCGCCACAGGAAACGGCAGGTGCAACCTCGGGAACACTAATATATCCGCGGAAAATTACCACGGCAGCTTCTACGATACTATGAGGATAATAAACAGCACTCCTTTGGCGGAGGAATACTTCCGCAGTCTCGGACTTTTGTGCGTTTCCGATGCACAGGGCAGGCTCTACCCACGCAGCAACGCGGCAGCTTCGGTGCTTTCGGCACTTCGCCTTCGCGCACAGGAGCTCGGAGAGAAGGAACTGTGCGGAGAATTTGTAAAGGGCATAGAGCACAGCGGCTCTGGCTATCGTCTTATTTGCGAAAACGGCGATACAGTGACTTGCCGCAGAGTTATTATCGCGGCAGGCGGCTGTGCGGCTCCGCAGTTCGGGACAGACGGGACAATGCTCGGTATTCTCCGTGGTATGGGCTATAAGATAACGAAGCTGACTCCCGCAGTCGCGCCGCTGAGAGTCAGACCCGAGCTTCTGAAAGGACTAAAGGGCGTAAGGGTCAAGGGAAAGGTGAGTGCGGTCTGCGGAGGAAAGGTGCTCGCGGAAGAGCACGGCGAGATACAGTTCACGGAAAATTCTCTTTCCGGAATATGCGTATTCGACCTTGCGCATTTTTATGCTCACTGCGGCGACAGGCTCGTCATACGCGCCGACCTTGCTCCCGACATGACCCGCGAGGAGCTCGTCTCTTATCTTAAAGACGTGAGCAAGCAGAGAGCTCCGCACACGGCCGAGGAGCTTCTGAGCGGCGTATTTACCAAAAATCTGGCGGTTTATCTCGTAAAGACGACTCTCAGCAGAGCCATGACGGACAAAATAAGCTCTCTCCGCTGCGATGAACTTCTATGGCTTGCGGAGCGAATAAAGCAGTCTGAATTTCCTGTCTTGGGAAGTGCTTCGTGGAAAAATGCCCAGACGACCTCGGGCGGTATTCACAGGGACTGTGTTGGCGATGACCTTGAGTCCCGACTTGACAGGGGGATATATTTCTGCGGCGAGATACTCGATGTTGACGGCGACTGCGGCGGTTACAATCTGCAATGGGCATGGTCGTCCGGAATTACGGCTGCACGCAGCTGTGCGCGGTCGCTGAAAGGAAAAGGCAATGATAAGAGCAGCAAACATAAGCGTACCTCTTGATTTTGATTTTTCGCGCCTTAAGGAGCTGTGCTCCGAAAGGCTTGGAATAGACAAAATCCGCATAAAAAGCGTTAAGCTCTCGAAAAAGTCTGTGGATGCGCGCAAAAAATTGGACGTACACTTCGTTATCTCACTTGATATTGAGGCTGAGGGCGAGGACAGGCTCATAAAGCGCCTGAAAAATGTTTCTCGGGTCGAAAAAAACGAATATGCCGTTCCGCGAGTACCTGCAAGTTCCGAAAGACCTGTTATAATCGGCTTCGGACCAGCAGGAATGTTCGCGGCACTCGTGCTCGCGCTTGCAGGTGCGAGACCCATTGTACTCGAAAGGGGACTTGACGTTGACCGCCGTGTGAGAGCAGTGGAAAGGTTCGAGCGAGAGGGAGTCCTCGACCCCGAGTGCAATGTGCAGTTCGGAGAGGGCGGCGCAGGAACCTTCTCTGACGGCAAGCTCACAACGGGTATAAAGGACAGGCGTATCGGCTGGATTTTCGAGCGGCTTGCTGAGTTCGGCGCGCCCGAGGAGATACTTTATCTCGCAAAGCCGCACATCGGCACGGACAAGCTGCGCGAAGTCGTAAAGAAACTGCGAGAGAGTGTGATACAGCTTGGCGGAGAGGTGCGCTTCGGAGCGCGTTTTTGTGGATATACCACAGAATGCGGACACCTGACTTCTGTCGCATACAAGGACGGAGAGGGTGAGCATACGGTACCGACCTGCCATGCCATACTCGCAGCGGGTCACAGTGCGAGGGACGTTTTCGAGCTGCTTTACAGTAGCGGTGTTGACCTTTCGCGAAAGAGTTTTTCAGTGGGAGTACGCATAGAGCACCTGCGAGACGATATCGACAGGGCTATGTACGGAAAGTTTGCTGGTCATCCCGCATTGAAAGCCGCTGACTACAAGCTTGCGGTACATCTTCCGAACGGACGTACTTTGTACACATTCTGTATGTGTCCCGGGGGAGTCATAGCGGCAGCTTCTTCCGAGGAGGGACGGCTCGCAGTGAATGGTATGAGCTATTTTGCAAGAAACGAGGAGAATTCCAATAGTGCGCTGCTCGTCAACATCAATGCCGACGACTTTGAGGGCAGCGATCCTCTTTCCGGAATGTATTTTCAGCGTGATATTGAACAAAAAGCATTTGCTGCGGGCAGAGGCGGATACAAGGCTCCCGTTTCGGCAGTCGGGGACTTCCTTGCGGGGAAAGTTACCGGCTCCCTTGGCAGAGTTAAGCCCTCGTACAAGATAGGGTACACGTTTGCAAGCCCTGAGGATTATCTGCCCGACTTTGTCTGCGATTCCCTGAGAATTGGTATTACGGAAATGGGGAAGAAGATACAGGGGTTTGACGACCCGGAGGCTCTTCTGACTGGAGTGGAGAGCCGCAGCAGCTCTCCTGTAAGGATAAACAGGGGAGAGGATATGCAGTCGCTCTCGGTGAAAGGACTTTATCCGTGCGGAGAGGGCGCAGGCTATGCCGGCGGGATAGTTTCGGCTGCTGCGGACGGAATGAAGTGCGCAGAGGCGGTCTGCGCAGAGCTTTTGGAAAAGGCTTCGGAGTAATACATTATCAGCCAATAGGTGATGTGCTATGAAAAAAAGATGATTATTCTACTGAGCTGTTAGCCATGTTGATCTTGCCTGGATATTATAAATTACGTGAAAAATCAAGCGAAAAAAAGCCAACGAAAAGGGATCATGAGAAAGAAGAAAAAATACTTCTTAAAAAATTTATATTTATAATTATTATTTATCCTATATTATGCGAAAAAATCAATAACGAAGGAGAAGATGATGAAAATTAATGTCATAGGCGGCGAAATGGACCGCAGGGAGATCGACGAGTACATAAAATATGCAGGGCAGAAGCACCCCGGCAGACAGATAAGTCAGATGGACATAATCATCGACGGAGAGTTCGTTGATCTGAAGTTCTACTTCAAGGACATGGACTTTCAGCACGCCTATCGGTCGGCGGATTATCTCGTAAACACAATGGAAAAGCTCAACGACGCAAAGCAGACGGAGTTCTCGCAGAAAGAAACGCATAAGGTAGTGGAGTAACGTATGGAGCTGACAAATATATCGACCGTAAGGGAACTGCTTTCGCGGCACGGCTTCAGCTTTTCAAAAGGGCTGGGTCAGAATTTTATCATAAATCCCGACATCTGCCCCAAAATAGCGGAGAACGGAAATGCTCGTGAGGGGTACGGGATACTGGAGATAGGCACGGGTATAGGCGTTCTTACAAAGGAGCTTGCCATGCGTGCGGACAGAGTTGCCGCTGTCGAGATAGACAAGAGACTGCTGCCGATACTGGACGAAACGCTTGCGGACTTCGATAATGTGACGATAATCAATGAGGACGTTATGAAATGCGATCTGCACAGAGTTATTGCAGAGCAGTTTGGCGGACTTCGCGCGGCAGTCTGTGCGAATCTGCCGTATTATATAACCTCGCCGGTAATAATGCTGCTGCTCGAAAGCAGACTGCCGATAGACTCGATAACGGTAATGGTGCAGAAGGAGGCGGCTCAGCGCCTTTGTGCAAAGGTCGGCACCCGGGAGTCAGGAGCTATAACCGTCGGGGTGAATTATTACGGAACGGTCAGGAAGCTTTTTGACGTATCAAGGGGCAGTTTCATGCCTGCGCCGAACGTCGATTCGGCAGTCATTCGGATAGACCTGAATGACGAAATGCTCCTCTCAGATGAGGCCGAGAAGTTCTTTTTCAGCATCGTGAAGAGCGGCTTTTCACAGCGCAGAAAGACAGTGGCAAACGCTCTTTCTTCGCTCATGTCAATTCCGAAGGAGCGGACATATGACGCTCTCGCTTCGGTTGGACTCCCCGTGACCGCTCGTATTGAGAGCCTTGATATGCAGCAGCTCATTGCTCTTTCTCGGGAACTCAGAGAAAAAGAATAGATATGTATAATGGCGGACATCTTGTCCGCCATTTTCGTTGCTTTTCGACTTAAAGCTTTATGGCAGGACATGGATCGCTCCCAGAAAACGAGCCATTTCACCTTGGCGATGTGCTATAATGAACAGGTTAGAACTCGGATAAGGGTTCCTGATACTGCTGCAAGGGTGATAATATGCAAAATATAAGGGAAAGCTTAAACAGATCATACATAAGGGCAGCCGGCGGTTTTTTAGCGGCTTTGGCGGCTGGCTATATTCTTTCGGGTACGAGTATGGCAGGAGTTGCCTCATTCGCCGATATATCCATAGCCGGTGCGCTCGGACTTCCTGCTTCCGCGGCAATGTTCACGGGGAGTCTCATACACAGTATTGCACGGAGCAGGGTCGGCGCGGATATCGTTAAGATCGCTGCAATGGCGATGATCATTATCATCAAGCTTTTTGCCGAGCCTAAGAATTCTCCGAAGATGTGCGGAATAAATACTGCGGCGAGCGTATTTTTATCCGGAGCGGCGATATCGGCGATAATAGGCGAGTTGATCTACAAGCTGGCTTTTTACCTTTTTTATGCAGCAGTTGCGGGAATTACAGCGTATTCTGCTGCACTGATAATTACGGGAGTAAAGCGGAGCAGAGTTATAGATCTCTCATCTGTAAGCGGCTGTGCATATGCTGTTGTATACACGGTCCTGACAGCTTCGCTCTGCTCTATAGAGCTTCCGGCAGTAAATATAGGTATTATTTGCGGAACAGCGATAACAATGCTCGGAGCATATCATTACAGGCACATAGGCGGAGTACTGTGCGGTGCTCTGACGACCTGCGGCGCGTTTCTTGCCTCTCAGGAGACGGGAATGACGGTGGTGCTTCTTCCGGTGGGCGGACTGCTTTGCGGTTATTTATACAGGCAGAAAGTAAATACTGCTGCCGCCTGCTTTATAGGGATAAACTTTCTGCTGATGATACTTACAGGAGCCGTGCGTGATAGTGTATATAATATGATTAATGTTATATGTGCAGCCGGAGCCTTTATTGTGATCGCACCAAAATTTTCAGATAAATGGCTAAAAACAGGCAGCGAAAGCTCGCAGGCACTTCCGGATATCATAAGTACACGAATGAGCTTTCTCTCTGATTCGATAGAGACAGTAAGGAATGAGTCGGCACGTATTGCAGATCTGCTTGAAAAAAATGCAGTACATAAGAGCCCATCGGACGAAAGCTGCGACTCGGTGTGTTCGCAATGCTTCCGCAAACTGACCTGCTGGAATATCGACAGGAACAAGACGTTAAGAGGATTTCACAGACTTGAAAAAGCTCCTGAGATATCTAAGGAAACTTTTCCGTATGAACTTGATGATTGTCTTCACAAAAACGAGCTGATTTCTGCCTTTGAGAGGATATCGCGTGAAAGAGCGACGGCTAAGCTGCTTGAAATGAGGTTTGCAGAGAGCCGCAGTCTGCTGTACGAGCAGATAAAGATAATGTCTGAGATCATAGAAACGGCGGGCGAGCGTCTTGATGTCCGCTATTCCGAACCGATAAGCAAGACGGTTCGCCGCAAGCTTGAAAAATTCGGATTCGCGCCAAACGGAGTGATCGCTTATTATAATTCGTGCAACAGACTTCTGATAGAGCTGTATTTTTCCTACAGCCAAGTACCTAAGGGGTGTACAAGGATATGCGACCTTATCTCGGACGAGCTTCGGCTTCCTCTTGAATGTGCCGAGCCTATAAACTCCGGGAAGGAAATACGCATACGCTTATTTGAAAGCCCTGATTATCGTCTTGAGATATACGCAGCCTCGATGTGTGCAGAGGTCTGTAAGGAAAATGGTGATACCTCGCTTGTGTTCAACGACGGAATGGGGGTTAGCTATGTGATACTCTCCGACGGCATGGGCAGCGGTAAAAAAGCGGCATTTGAATCAAATATGGTCGTCAGAATGTTCCGCAAGCTGATAAGCAGCGGGGTAGAGCATACATCGGCAATAAAAATGATAAATTCGGTTATGCTGACAAAATCGCGAGAGGAGACCTTCGCTACACTTGATGCAGTTAGAGTAGATCTTGATGATTGTGGACTTACTATAATAAAATCCGGAGCTACTGCCACGCTCATACGCCACCGCGGAAGTGTTATGAAGGTATCTTCCGCAACCTTTCCGATAGGGATATACGAACAGTCTGATACATTTTCCAAGAGCTATGATTTTGAAGAGGGCGACATCGTAATAATGTTCTCGGACGGGATAAATGAAAATGAATACCGCTTCATAAAGGAGCTTCTGCTCGGAGGCGATGACATCAAGCATATAGTTGATGAGATATGTGCAAAGTCTGAGCTGTTCAGACCTACAGTCCGTACAGATGATGTTACAGTCATAGGGATAAAGGTGACAAAGACGTTTCGTTAGTATGCTTTTGTGTGCATTTTAGCAAAGGAAAACGAGAAAATGCAAGAAAAAATATGTCAAAATGCACTAAAATTTGCCTTGAGAATTAGCATAACGTCTGAAAATTTGACCCTTTTTACAAAAAAGCTTGAATAATTCTCCCGATAATGATACAATGTTATTAGCAAAGGAGGCTGAATTATGTCTAACAATAAGAATCCAAATGATTTTCCGCTGTATCTGTTTTACCAGGGAAAGAATTATGAAGCCTATAAGTTTTTTGGCGTTCATTCTAAGAAAAAAGGAAGAAGCAAGGTATTTACGTTCAGAGTTTGGGCTCCTAATGCCACGAGCGTTTCGGTCGTGGGTGATTTCAACGACTGGGACAGAAGCCGTGATCCTATGAATCTTATCGCCGACGGCGTGTGGGAGGCTGAGATCGGAAAGCTCGGTCAGTTTGACTCTTACAAGTACAGCATTGAGACCCGCGACGGACGTATCCTCATGAAAGCCGATCCATATGCTGCGCATTATGAGACTCGTCCGGGGACTGCTTCCAAAATATATGAGAGCAGCTTTGAATGGAGCGACAGCTCATGGTACGAAGAAAAGAAAAAACGGATAATTTATAAGAGTCCGGTGAATGTATACGAGGTACACCTCAGCTCGTGGAAGAATTACGGTGAGGAGATTTTCCTTGATTATATCACTTTTGCAAATGAGATAATCCCATATCTGAAGAAGATGTCATATACTCATGTTGAGTTCATGCCGCTTACTGAATATCCCTTCGACGGCTCATGGGGATATCAGGTAACAGGTTATTTTGCACCTACCTCGCGCTATGGAACTCCTGATGATTTCCGCAAGATGATAGACCTGTTCCACAATGCAGGGATAGGCGTTATCCTCGATTGGGTGCCTGCACATTTTCCAAAGGACGAATCCGGACTTTACGAGTTCGACGGGACCTGCTGCTATGAGTATTCCGACGACCGCAAGAAAGAGCATAAAGCGTGGGGAACAAGAGTATTTGACTATGGCAGGGCAGAGGTATGCTCGTTCCTTATTTCCAGTGCAAATTACTGGTTCGATGAATTCCATGTTGATGGTCTGCGCGTAGACGCGGTCGCGTCAATGCTCTATCTCGACTACGACAGGCGTGATGGTGAATGGGCTGCAAATGTCTACGGAGGCAATGAAAACCTTGAGGCAGTGCAGTTCCTTAAAAACCTCAATGAGGCTGTTTTCTTAAAGCACCCCGATGCTCTCATGATAGCAGAGGAATCAACGGCATGGCCTCTTGTTACGAAGCCCACGGATATAGGCGGACTTGGCTTTAACTTCAAGTGGAACATGGGTTGGATGAACGATATGCTCAGCTATATGTCGCTCGACCCGATATACCGCGCATTCAACCATGATAAGCTCACATTCTCGTTTTTCTATGCATTTTCCGAAAATTATATCCTGCCTATCTCACACGACGAGGTCGTTCATGGAAAGTGCTCGATGATAAACAAAATGCCGGGGGAGTATGACCAGAAGTTCGCTTCTTACCGCGCTTTCCTCGCTTATATGACCGCTCACCCCGGAAAGAAGCTTCTCTTTATGGGACAGGAGTTCGGTCAGATGAAGGAATGGGACTACAAGTCTCAGCTCGACTGGAATCTTATGGACTTCGAGTCTCACAGGAATCTGCTTAAATTCTCCGAAAAGCTCAATAAATTTTATGTTGAGAATTCACCTCTCTGGGAGAACGATGACTCGTGGAGCGGTTTCAGCTGGATATCCAACGACGATTACAAACAGAGTGTTATAGCGTTCAGGCGAATAGATGACAGCGGAGACGAGATAATAGCTGTATGCAACTTCGTTCCCGTTGAGCGCCGCGACTACCGCATAGGCGTGCCGTACAAGGGCAGATACAAGCTCGTATTCAGTTCGGACGCTGAGGAATTCGGAGGTTCTGGCATTACCGAAAAGACCTTCAAGAGCGACAGTATCGGTATGCACGGCTTTGATGACAGCATTTCGATGACGCTTGCTCCGCTTTCGGTAATTTATCTGAAATATGCTCCCGTAAAAAGGAGAACTGCAAAGACGGAGGCTGCTCCGAAAAAAACAAGCACCTCTACAAGAAAAAAGCGCACTGTAAAAGCTGAATAACATTACAATACAAACACTTTCAGGAGGATTACTATGTATACTAAGAAAAAATGCGTTGCAATGCTTCTTGCAGGCGGTCAGGGCAGCAGACTCTATGCTCTGACAAAAAATGTTGCAAAGCCTGCCGTTCCGTATGGCGGCAAGTATCGCCTTATTGATTTCCCGCTTTCAAACTGCACTAATTCGGGTATAGATACAGTCGGCGTCCTTACACAGTACCAGCCGCTTGTGCTCAATGAGTATATAGGCAACGGTCAGCCATGGGATCTTGATAAAATGAACGGAGGAGTTCATGTTCTTCCTCCTTATGAGACTCAGTCCGGAGCTTCATGGTACGAGGGTACCGCAAACGCTATCTACCAGAATATCCGCTTTATCGAGCGCTATGATCCAAAGTATGTGATCGTCCTCGGCGGTGACCATATCTATAAAATGGATTACTCCAAGATGGTGGATTTCCATATCGCAAATAATGCTGACTGCACTATATCTGTCATCGACGTTCCGAGAGCTGAGGCTTCGCGGTTCGGTATAATGATATGCGACGAGCAGAATCAGGTTACTGACTTTGTTGAGAAGCCAAAGGAGCCCAAGTCTACTCTCGCCTCTATGGGTATATATGTATTCAGCTGGGATAAGCTGCGCAAGTACCTCATCGAAAATGAGAACGAGGCAAACGCAAAGCGCGATAAGGGTGAGCCTTGGTCGAAGGACTTCGGAAAGGATATAATTACATCAATGCTGCGCGACAAGCAGCGTCTGTTTGCATATGAGTTCGAGGGCTACTGGAAGGACGTAGGAACTCTCGATTCTCTTTGGGAGGCTAACATGGATCTGCTCAGCCCGAGCGTTCCTCTTGACCTCTACGACCCGAGCTGGAAGATATATTCCCGCAACAACAATATGCCGCCTCAGTATATCGGCGACAATGCAAATATTGAGAACTCCATGATATCCGAGGGCAGCGAGATCGACGGAACCGTTGATTTTTCCATTGTGTTCTCGGGCGTTACGGTCGAAGAGGGGGCTACGGTAAATTATAGTATAGTTATGCCAGGAACAGTGATAAAGTCCGGTGCTGTTGTAGAGTATGCCATTGTCGGAAGCGACAGCATTATCGAAAGCGGCGCTCATATCGGAGCAAGCCCCGAAACTATCGAAAACAGAGATGACTGGGGTATCGCAGTAGTAGGTAATAATGTGACTGTTTCCGAGAACAAGGTCGTTGAGCCTAAGCAGATAATTGGCGAAAGTATCTGAGTGGAGGAGTTTTAGTATGAGTGTTAATTATAATCTGTTAGGATTGATCTTTGCAAGTATGCACGATTCCTATGTGAGCGAGCTTACTAAGCAGCGCACTATGGGTTCGATCCCCTTCGGCGGACGTTATCGCCTTATCGACTTCCCGCTTTCGAGCATGGTAAATTCCAGCGTTTCAGAGGTCGGAGTAATCACAAAGTCAAATTACGGCTCTCTTCTCGACCATCTTGGTTCCGGACGTGATTGGGATCTTTCACGTAAAAAGGGCGGACTTCATCTGCTGCCTCCGTACAGTCAGACAGGTGGTATATATAAAGGAAGACTTGACGCTCTTAATAATATCTGGAGCTTTGTCGAACACTCCACCGCAAAGTATGTCATTATGGCAAACTGTGATGTGGTAACTACAATAGACTTCAATCCTGTGCTCAATCAGCATATGGATTCGGGAGCAGATATAACCCTTATTTACAGTAAGGGATTTTATGACAGCGAGAAAAACAGCTGCGCTACTATTCTCGAATTCGATGATAACAATTACCTTAAGGATGTTCTTGTTGATCCCCAGATATCCGGCGAGTGCAGTATGTGGCTTGAGATGTTCATCATAAGCCGCGACTTCCTCAAGAAGATAGTATTCGACGCGGCAAGCAGGAATCAGTCAAGCTTCACACGCGAGATTTTGCAGGGCAAAAAGGACGAATACAAGATAATGGGCTATGAGCACAAGGAGTTCTTCACGCGCATTGACAGCGTTCAGAACTACTATCTTGCGAATCAGATGCTTCTTGATACAGAAAAGAGAAAAGCTCTTTTCAGGGAAAATATGCCCGTTTACACTAAGATCGGAGATAACGGTCCCGTTAAGTACGGTCTGGAGTCGAGTATAAAGAATTCACTTATTGCAGACGGCTGCATTGTGGAGGGAACAGTAGAGAACTCTATCCTGTTCAGAGGCGTAAAGGTAGGAAAAGGCTCGGTTATCCGCAATTGCGTTCTGCTTCAGGGGACTAAGGTCGGCGCAAATTGCAGCATTTCCTCGGTAATAACTGATAAGAACGTTGAGATAAGCAACGAAAAGGTGCTGACGGGTTCGGAGACGTATCCGCTTTATATCGGCAAAGACGGCAAGATATAACGGCGGTGATCTAAGATGAAAATTTTGTTTGCTGCCAGCGAGGCAGTACCATATGCAGCCTCGGGCGGACTTGCCGATGTAGTTGGCTCGCTGCCTAAGGCAATATCCGATAAGGGACATGACTGCCGTATCGTCATTCCGCTTTACAAGTCTATAAAGCCGGAGCTGCGTGACGAAATGACCTTTGTTACCAATATAACGGTAGATGTATCATGGCGTAAGCAGTATTGCGGGATATTTACGGCTGAGCGCGGCGGGATAACCTATTACTTCATTGATAATGAGTACTATTTCGCCAGAGATGGTATGTACGGCTTTTACGACGACTGTGAGAGATTCGTTTTCTTCGACAGAGCGGTTCTGGAAATGCTCAGATATATCGACTTTACTCCTGATATCATAAACTGCAACGACTGGCAGACCGCTCTCATACCTGTTTATTACAATGTATATTATAAGTATCAGCAGGGCTACGGCGATATCCGCAATGTCTTCACGATACACAACATAGAGTATCAGGGAAAGTACGGAAAGGAAATACTCGGCGAGGTAATGGGCATACCCATGTACAACGCAAATCTTCTTGAATACGACGGCTACATCAACATGATGAAGGGCGCTATCGAGACCTCCGACCGAATCACGACTGTAAGCCCGAGCTATGCGTGGGAGATACTTGACCCGTGGTATGCTCACGGGCTCGACAGGATACTCGTAACAAAGCAGTATAAGCTCAGAGGCATACTCAACGGAATAGATACATCTCTTTATGATCCCGAAAATGATGCGGACATACCAATGCATTTTTCCGTAAAATCTCCCGGTGGCAAATCAGAGTGCAAGAAAATTTTGTGCGAAGAGCTTGGTCTTGAGCAAGGTGACGGACCTGTCATCGGTATAGTTACGCGCTTTGTCAATCATAAGGGAATTGATCTGATCCGCTGTGTTTTTGAGGAAATGGTGCATAATGGCATACGTTTTGCAGTCCTCGGAAGCGGTGAAAAGATATACGAGGACTTCTTCCGGGAAATGGCGGCGAGGTATCCGAACAGAGTTTCGGTGACGCTCGGATTTATTCCCGAGCTTTCTCACAGGATATATGCAGGCTCGGATATGTTCCTCATGCCGTCGCAGAGCGAGCCGTGCGGACTTGCGCAGATGATAGCCATGCGCTATGGAACTGTACCTATAGTTCGTGAAACAGGCGGACTGCGCGATTCAGTTCGCGATAACGGAGGCGATAACGGTAACGGTTTTACGTTCAAGACCTATAATGCAGGCGATATGCTTGATGCGGTGAACCGTGCCTGCCGTGATTACGGCGATAAGAATGAGTGGAAGGCTCTCGTGAAGCGCGCTATGGAGTGCGACTACAGCTGGTCGGCTTCGGCAGACCTCTATATCGAGACATACAACGAGCTCATAAGCGAAAGATAATAATATTGTAGTAAGGGCGCACAGTAGTGCGCCCTTTTTACAGGGTTCTGTCCTGCTCCCGCAAAAGGGGCAGATGCCCTTTTGAATCCCATTTCACGCACCCGCTCGCAAGCTCGCTCTCTCGGTACAAGACGGGCAAGCGCCCTCCGCTCACGGGGATAAACACTTACAATAATGTAGGAGCGTTGATTTGTCTCCAGTGTTATATGGATTTATTTTATAACACCATTTATAGGGACGGCGTCCTTAGCGGCGAAATCTCCGCCGCTGCAAAATCTCCAAAAAAATACCTCCCCGAAAGGGGAGGCAAAAAGGTATATTAATGGCTTGATTTTATCAAACTCCGAAGAGAAGCTTGTCATAAGCAGGGAACGGCCAGTATGATTCTGCCGTGAGGGCTTCTGCCTTGTCGGCCGATTCTCTGAGCTTATCCATAGCGGGAAGAATAGTATCGCGGACGAATTCAGAAGCAGTAACTATAACGTCGATGTTCTTAAGCTCACTTACTGCTCCCTCCAGTTCGGTAGTTGCAAGGTCAAGCTCATCAACAAGCTCGGAGAGTTTCTCAATAATGCGCGTTTCGTAGCTGCATTCAACTGAAGCAACGCTCTTCTTTACGGAAACGTCAGAAGCTGTGTCCGCTGCAAACTTGGCGATAGCGGGGAGTATCTCTTTACGCGACATATCTATCATCGTAAGAGCTTCGATGTTCACTTGCTTGATGTAGTTATCGAGCATTATATCACGGCGTGAGAAAATTTCCGCTTCGGTGAAGATACCATGTGAGGTGAGCATATCGACATTCTTCTTGTCGCATATTTTAGGCATAGCGTCTGCGGTAGTCTTGAGATTTAGCAAACCTCTCTTTTCAGCCTCAGCGATCCATGCTTCATCGTAGCCGTTGCCGTTGAAGATGATCCTCTTGTGATCCTTGATAGTTCTCTTTATAAGCTCATGGAGAGCTGTGTTGAAGTCCTCAGCGTCCTCAAGCTCGTCTGCGAACTGCTTCAGGACTTCAGCAACGGCTGCATTCAGGTGAATATTTGCGCATGAAATGCTGTTAGAAGAACCGAGCATACGGAACTCGAACTTGTTGCCTGTAAATGCAAACGGAGACGTTCTGTTTCTGTCGGTCGTGTCCTTGCTGAACTGGGGAAGAACGTCAACGCCGAGCTGCATCTTCTCCTTTGCCGTGCCGCCGTAAGGGGTATCGTTCTCGATAGCCTCGAGCACTGCTGTGAGCTCGTCGCCGAGGAATATTGAAATTACTGCGGGGGGAGCTTCGTTTGCACCGAGACGGTGGTCGTTGCCTGCGGTCGCAACAGAAAGTCTCAGCAGATCCTGATAATCATCAACAGCCTTGATGACTGCCGCGAGGAACAGCAGGAACTGCGCATTCTCGTGAGGAGTTTCGCCGGGTGAAAGCAGATTTACGCCCGTATCGGTCGAGATAGACCAGTTGTTGTGCTTGCCCGAGCCGTTTACGCCTGCAAAGGGCTTTTCGTGCAGCAGGCAAACGAGTCCGTGACGGAGTGCGACCTTCTGCATCACCTCCATTGTGAGCTGGTTGTGGTCGGCGGCGATATTTGTTGTCTTGTATATGGGAGCAAGCTCGTGCTGTGCCGGAGCTACTTCGTTGTGCTTGGTCTTGGCGAGGATACCGAGCTTCCAGAGCTCCTTGTCAAGGTCTGCCATGTACTCGGCAACTCTGGGCTTGATAGAGCCGAAATAGTGATCCTCCATTTCCTGTCCTTTAGGCGGGAGTGCACCGAAGAGCGTTCTGCCCGTCATGATGAGATCCTTCCTTTTCTTCCAGAGCTCTCTGTCAACGAGGAAATACTCCTGTTCGGGACCTACCGAGGTCTTTACGCTTCTTACCGCGTCATTGCCGAAGAGCTTCAGTACTCTCAAAGCCTGTCTGTTGAGCGCCTCCATTGACCGAAGGAGCGGTACCTTTTTATCGAGTGCCTCGCCTGTGTAGGAGCAGAATGCTGTGGGGATATAGAGCGTACCGTCCTTGATAAAGGCGTAGGAGGTGGGATCCCATGCAGTGTAGCCTCTTGCCTCGAAGGTAGCGCGGAGTCCGCCAGAGGGGAATGATGAAGCATCGGGCTCGCCCTTTACGAGCTCCTTCCCCGAGAACTCCATGATGACTCTGCCGTCGGGAGCGGGGGAGATAAAGCTGTCGTGCTTCTCTGCTGTAACACCTGTCATGGGCTGGAACCAGTGGGTGTAGTGTGTAGCGCCCTTTTCAACTGCCCAGTCCTTCATTGCTGCTGCAACTGCGTTTGCGACCGATATATCAAGGGGAGTACCCCTGTCGATAGTTCTTTTCAGGCTTTTGTAAACCTTTTCTGAAAGCGTAGCCTTCATTATCCTGTCGTCGAATACCATCGAGCCGAAAAATTCTGTTACCTTTTCCATAAATAATACCTCCGTAAAATTATTCTGCTTCGAGCGAAGCGCGTATAAAGTCCGCAAAGAGCTTCTGCGGCTTATTCGGGCGTGATTTGAACTCGGGGTGGAACTGTACTCCCACGAACCACGGATGGTCGGGAAGCTCCACTATCTCAACGAGCTTTTCATCCGGAGAGAGACCCGCTATCCTCATGCCGCCCTTTGTGACGACGGCGCGGTAGGCGTTGTTAAACTCCCAGCGGTGGCGGTGACGCTCGTAAATCAGCTCCTCGCCGTAAATCCTGCGACAGAGCGAGTCATCCGCAAGCTTGCACGGATAAAGACCGAGCCTCATTGTGCCGCCCTTTTCCGAAACTGTTTTCTGATCCTCCATGATGTCTATAACGGGGTCAGGCGTGCTGCCGAACTCGCTGGAGTTTGCCGCGCTCAGACCGAGTACATTTCTTGCAAATTCCACGACGGACATCTGCATTCCGAGGCAGATACCGAAGAACGGGACTTTGTTTTCCCTTGCGTATCGGATAGACTCTATCATGCCCTCAATTCCTCTGTGGCCGAAGCCTCCCGGGACGATTATTCCACTGCAATTTTTGAAAACATTGGGAGCGTTCTCACGTGTGATGTTTTCTGAGTCTATCCATTCTATATTGACGGCTGCATCATTGACGATACCTCCGTGGCGGAGCGCCTCCGCGACTGATAGATAAGCGTCATGCAGCTCTACATATTTTCCTACCAAAGCAATAGTTACATTTTTGTGAGCGTTTTCGGCGCGCTGCACCATAGCCGTCCATTCCTCAAGATCGGGTGTTCTGTCCTCAAGACCGAGGTGGTGGCAGACTGACTTAGCAAGACCCTCATCCTCAAGCCAGAGCGGGACCTCGTAAAGCGACGGCGCTGTGAGATTCTGAATAACGTCCTCGGGGCGGATATTGCAGAACAGCGCTATCTTTGCACGCATATCGTCGGGAATGCGCTTCTCGCTACGGCAGACTATGATATCGGGCTGAATGCCTATCGAGAGCAGCTCTTTAGTGGAGTGCTGAGTAGGCTTTGATTTTAGCTCCTCAGAGCCGGCAATATAGGGAACGAGGGTTACGTGTATGTAGGCAACGTTGCTTCTGCCCTGTTCCGTACCGACCTGACGTATAGCTTCGAGGAAGGGGGTGGACTCAATATCTCCGACCGTTCCGCCTATCTCAGTTATAACTACATCTGCGCCCGTGTCCTTTGCAATACTGTAGACCTTATCCTTTATCTCGTTGGTGATATGCGGAATTACCTGTACCGTACCGCCGAGGTAGTCTCCGCGGCGCTCTTTGTTGATGACGTTACGATATATCCTTCCCGTGGTGATGTTGGAGTTGATGGAAAGATTCTCGTCAACGAACCGCTCGTAGTGCCCGAGGTCAAGGTCAGTTTCTGCTCCGTCATCGGTGACAAATACCTCACCGTGCTGATAGGGGGACATAGTGCCGGGGTCAACATTGATATAGGGGTCGAACTTCTGTATCGTGACCTTGTAGCCGCGCTGTTTGAGAAGTCTGCCGAGTGAAGCTGCTGTGATACCCTTGCCGAGTCCCGAAACGACTCCGCCTGTTACAAAAATGTACTTTGCTGACATTTCTTTTCTCCTTGCTGTAGCTTATTGCCGAAATCGCAGTCATACCGCACAGCAGTCAAGCTGTGCGGCACACTGAGGAAAGAGGACTTAATCCTTATCCATATCCTGAAGAGCGTCGTAGCCCTCCTCGCCTGTACGGATCTTGATGACGTTCTCGATGTCGTAGATGAACATCTTTCCGTCGCCGTAATTTCCTGTATAAAGAGCAGCCTTTGCAGCGTCGATGACCTTTTCGACGGGAACTGCACATACTGCAATTTCAGCTTTTACCTTCGGGAGAAGATTCATTTCCACGGTAGTGCCTCGATAATAGTTGCGCTGACCGTTCTGCATTCCGCAGCCCATTACGTTAGTGACCGTAATTCCCTTTACATCTATTGCTTCCATAGCCTCTATAAATGACTGTAGCTTCTGCTGCTTGAAGATAACGACTATCTTTGTCATCTTGGGAGCACCACCGATTGAGGGGGCAACATAACTTTCGACCTCGACAGCCTTTTCAACCGGTACTTTTGCAACAGGTGAATTTTCTGCCTTTTTCACGCTCTTTGCGTCGTCCTTTGTGTAGCCGAGCATTGAAGCATCGCTCATAGCGGGTGCGAAGTCGGCGTAAGAGGAGATAAGCCCGTGCTCTGTAACGTCCAGACCGATGATCTCTTCCTGTTCGGAAGCTCTGAGTCCGATAGTCTTTTTAATCAGGAAGAATACAAACGCCATAGCGATAGCTGTGAAAGCTGCTATACATACAAAGCCTGTTAGCTGTCTGCCGAGAAGAGCAAATCCGCCGCCGTAGAAAAGTCCTGAAAGCTGATCACCGTTCTGATCTGCGAGAGAATAACCTGGAACATCGGGATTAGCGAAAAGTCCTACAGCGATAGTTCCCCAGATGCCGTTAAACATATGCACTGCAACTGCACCTACGGGGTCATCAACATGGAGCTTGTAATCAAGGAACCACACGCCGAAGCATACCAGAAGCCCTGCAACTATACCGATAATGGAAGCACCCAGAGCGTCTGTCACGTCGCAGGGAGCGGTGATAGCTACCAGACCTGCAAGCGAAGCATTCAGACACATTGAAACATCGGGCTTGCCATATTTGAGCCATGTGAATATCATACAAGTGACTGTTGCTATAGCAGGGGCGATAGTAGTTGTCACGAATACGGAACCGAGCTGATCAACAGAAGTACAAGCAGCACCGTTAAATCCATACCAGCCGAACCAAAGGATAAAGCAGCCGAGTGCACCTATAGTAAGGTTATGTCCGGGGATAGCGTTTACCTTGGTATCGCCGTCCTTTGTTTTAGTAAACTTGCCTATTCTGGGTCCGAGGATAGCTGCACCCACGAGAGCTGCAATACCGCCGACCATGTGAATGTGAGCTGAACCTGCAAAATCGTGAAAGCCCCACTGAGCAAGCCAGCCGCCGCCCCAGCCCCAGTGCGCTTCGATAGGATAAACTACAGCGCTGATAATAGCCGAGTAAACACAGTAAGAAAGGAACTTTGTACGTTCTGCCATAGCTCCGGAAACGATAGTAGCCGTAGTTGCGCAGAACACGAGATTGAATACGAAGTTAGACCAATCGAAGCTGCCGTAGGAAGTGAATATATCAAATCCCGGCTTTCCGATTATACCAACCAAATCCTCACCGAAGAGGATACCGAAGCCGATCAAGATGAATACAACTGTACCGATACAGAAATCCATCAGGTTTTTCATAATGATATTGCCGGCATTTTTTGCACGGGTGAAGCCTGTTTCGACCATTGCAAAGCCTGCCTGCATAAAAAATACAAGAGCAGCGCCTATAAGGAACCATACGCCGAATATTACATCATTTGTACTGTCAAGAGCCTGCTGTAAAATTGTTTCAGTTTCCATAAATATACCTCCTTGAAAAAACACAGCAAAAACAAAGAGGGTGTACGATGCCCGAAGACATCATACACCCCATTGTGTATGGAATTAAGCGCTTATTACCTGAACCGAAGAGCTTCGGTCCAAAAAAAGAGGGAGCTACAGACTTGTTGTCTGCAGCTCCCTTGCTGTTTACAATGACAGTATATACCCAAAATCGGATTTTGTCAAGAGGTTTTTTTGAATTCGTCGAATAGAATAGTTTTCGATAAGTTTGAACAAACAAACTTATGCGAATTGCATAATGCACAATAAGAAGTACTGTGCTTTGTGCACTTTATGGGAAATTTTTACCTCGCGCAGCAATCTGTCGCGGAAATGATACTATATTTATGAGGAATTTTAAGGAGGTCATATTATGAGAAGATATATTGCTTTGCTGACAGCTTTTTGTACTGCGAGCGTGCTGCTGTCCGCGTGCGAAAAGGCTGAGAGATCGAGAGCAGATATAATTTATGGAGCTATTGAATATGACTGACGACCCCAACCAAGGCTATAACCTCGTGAGTGCGGAAAACTCGGGGAGGTATTCTATTCTCCAAGTACGGAAAAGGACGTTGAGGACGTACATTGATAACGGACTTTGGAAGTGTCGACATTTTTATAATGATGAACAGAAAGCGATTAGTCAAAATGCACAAATCCGAACACACCTCTTGACATTTGAGACGTAAAGTGCTAATATATTTAAGAACAAGGACGTTCGTGACAGACTATTTGTCTGCCATGAGCGCCTTTTTTATTATGAGGAGCCGTTCAATGGCGAGCGGCACCGGAAAGGCGTGACACAGTATGGATAATTTCAGAACGGAGGAACCGTATGCTCAGCAGGGACTTTACAACCCGCGCTTTGAGCACGATAACTGCGGTATCGGCGCGGTAGTAAATATAAAGGGAAAGCGTTCCCGCGAGGTAGTCGAGAATGCTCTTAAAATAGTTGAAAAGCTTGAGCACCGCGCAGGAAAGGATGCAGAGGGAAAAACAGGCGACGGTGTAGGAATACTCGTTCAGATGCCTTATGAATTTTTCAGGAAAGAGACCTCAGAGCTCGGCTTTGATATCGGCGGCGAAGGTGACTTCGGTGTCGGAATGTTCTTCTTTCCCCAGAACGAGCTCAAACGCAATCAGGCAAAAAAACTCTTTGAGATTATCCTTAATAAAAACGACATGGAGCTTATCGGATGGCGTGAAGTTCCATCTGCTCCGACTGTTCTCGGACAGAAGGCGCTTGACAGTATGCCTCATATAGTACAGGGGTTTGTAAAGAGACCCGAGGGCTGCGAGAAGGGACTTGAGTTCGACCGCAGACTTTTCGTTGCAAGAAGAGTTTTCGAGCAGTCCGACGAGAATACATACGTATGCTCACTTTCGAGCAGGACTGTGGTCTACAAGGGAATGTTCCTCGTAGACGAGCTGCGCAAATTCTACTGCGACCTTCAGCATAAAGATTTTACCTCGGCGATAGCGATGGTTCATTCGCGCTTTTCGACCAACACAAATCCAAGTTGGCAGAAGGCTCATCCGAACAGATTCATCGTCCACAACGGTGAGATAAACACGATAACGGGAAATGCTGATAAAATGCTTGCACGCGAGGAGACCATGTCGTGCGAGGCGCTCAAAAACGATATGTTCAAGGTGCTCCCCGCGATAAATGTCAACGGTTCGGACTCCGCGAGACTTGACAATGCGCTCGAGTTCATGGTGATGTCGGGAATGCCTCTGCCCTTGGCAGTCATGATAACCATTCCCGAGCCGTGGAAAAACAACCGCACAATATCTAAGGCAAAGTACGATTTTTACCAGTACTATGCGACGATGATGGAGCCGTGGGACGGTCCTGCGTCGATAATCTTCTCCGACGGTGAGGTCATGGGAGCTGTACTCGACAGAAACGGTCTGCGTCCCTCGCGATACTGCATTACAAGCGACGGTTTCCTCATTCTTTCGTCCGAAACGGGCTGCATAGACATTCCTCCCGAGAAGATAATAAAGAAGGACAGACTGCGTCCCGGAAGGATGCTTCTCGCGGACACAAAGCAGGGCAGACTAATCGACGACGAGGAGATCAAGAGCACCTACGCGGAGCGTCAGCCCTATGGCGAGTGGCTCGACTCCAATCTCGTGCGTCTGCACGATCTGCATATTCCTAACAAGAATGTCAAGACCTATACTCACGGCGAGCTTGAAAAGCTCTGGAAGGCGTTCGGCTATTCCTATGAGGATATCCGCAGCAGCATACTTCCCATGGCAGAAAAAGGTGCCGAGCCGATAGCTTCAATGGGCTCGGATATACCGCTCCCTCCGCTTGACAAAAAGAGCATACCGCTTTTTAATTATTTCCGCCAGCTTTTCGCACAGGTTACGAATCCTCCGTTTGATGCCATCCGCGAGGAGATAGTCACCGATACGAGTATGTACATCGGCGAGGACGGAAATATCCTTGAGGAAAAGCCCGAGAACTGCCGCGTGCTGAAAATAGAAAATCCTATCCTCACTGAAACGGATATGCTCAAGATAAAGAGCATGAATGTCAAGGGACTCAAAACGGCAGTTATCCCGATAACCTATTACATAGGTACTCCGCTTGAAAAGGCGATAGAACGCCTGTTCATCGAGGCGGACAAGGCGTATCGGGACGGCGCTAATATCCTCATTCTGTCCGACCGTGACGTTGATGAGTTCCATGCTCCGATACCGTCGCTGCTTGCGGTAGCCGCACTCCAGCAGCATCTTGTCTCCACAAAGAAGAGGACTGCTGTGGCTATGATACTTGAGAGTGCAGAGCCGAGGGAGGTACACCACTTCGCGGCGCTGCTCGGCTACGGAGCTTGTGCGGTGAACCCGTACCTTGCACAGGAGACCATACGAGACCTCATCGACACGGGTATGCTCGATAAAGACTTCTATGCTGCCGAGGACGATTACAACAGTGCGATACTCCACGGCATTATCAAGATAGCCTCGAAAATGGGTATTTCCACCATACAGTCCTATCAGGGCTCGAAGCTCTTTGAGGCGGTAGGTATCTCAAGGGAGGTCATCGACAAGTATTTCGGCGGCACGGTCAGCAGGATAGGCGGAATAACGCTTACCGATATCAGCGACCGCACGGAGGAGCTCCACAATGCGGCATTCGATCCGCTTGGACTCTCCGTCACAAGGGGTATCGGCAGCTCGGGAAGCCACAAGCTCAGAAGCGGAAAGAGTGATCACCTCTATACTCCCGAAACGATACATCTTTTACAGGAAGCTGCACGCACGGGCAGCTATGAGACATACAAAAAGTACTCTGAATGCCTCGGCAGAGAGGATAATACGCTTACGCTCAGAAGTCTGCTTGATTTTAAATTTGATGAGAACGGCGGTATCCCGATAGAAGAAGTGGAAAGCGTCGAGAGCATCTGTCACCGCTTCAAGACCGGCGCGATGTCCTATGGTTCTATTTCGCAGGAAGCTCATGAATGCATGGCTATAGCAATGAACAGGATAGGAGGAAAGTCTAATTCGGGAGAAGGCGGAGAAAGTCCCGAAAGGCTCAAATCCGACCGCTGTTCAGCTATAAAACAGGTGGCTTCGGGACGCTTCGGTGTTACAAGTGAGTATCTTGTTTCCGCGAAGGAAATACAGATAAAAATGGCTCAGGGAGCAAAACCAGGAGAGGGTGGACATCTTCCCTCAGGAAAGGTTTATCCGTGGATAGCCAAGACCCGCCATTCTACGGCAGGTGTGGGACTTATTTCTCCTCCGCCTCATCACGACATATATTCGATAGAGGATCTTGCACAGCTTATCTACGACCTCAAAAACGCCAACGACCAGGCACGTATCTCCGTTAAGCTCGTTTCCGAAGCGGGCGTGGGTACGGTCGCTGCGGGTGTTGCGAAGGCAGGCGCACAGGTAATTCTCATCTCAGGCTACGACGGAGGAACCGGTGCGGCACCCGGAAGCTCCATTTACAATGCGGGACTTCCGTGGGAGCTCGGACTTGCCGAGGCTCACCAGACGCTCATAATGAACGGTCTGCGTTCAAGAGTGGTTATCGAGACCGACGGAAAGCTCATGACCGGTAGAGACGTACTTGTTGCGGCTCTGCTCGGAGCGGAGGAATTCGGCTTCGCGACAGCTCCGCTCGTGACGATGGGCTGCGTGATGATGAGAGTCTGCAACCTTGATACCTGTCCTATGGGCATAGCAACGCAGAATCCCGAGCTGAGAAAGCGCTTCAGGGGCAAGCCTGAGTACATCGTGAACTTCATGCACTTCATAGCTCAGGAGCTGCGAGAGTACATGGCAAAGCTCGGAATACGCACGGTAGACGAGCTCGTCGGAAGAACCGATCTGCTTTGCAAGAAGCCTATATCCGAGGCAGAGAGGATAGATTTCTCTCAGATACTTGCGGGTACAGACGAGGGCGAGAAGCATTGCTTCGACCCTGCCGACATCTACGATTTCGAGCTTGAAAAGACCGTTGACAGGACGATCATCATGAAGAAGCTCGGAACAGCACTTAAAAACAAAACTAAAAAGACGATTGACATAGACGTTGTGAACACCGACCGCGCTCTGGGCACGCTTTTCGGTGCGGAAATAACGCGGCGTTACGGCGACAGCACTCTCGATGATGACACCTACACGGTAAAATGTACAGGAAGCGGCGGACAGAGCTTCGGCGCATTCATTCCCAAGGGACTTACACTTGAGCTCGTCGGAGACAGCAATGACTACTTCGGCAAGGGGCTTTCAGGCGGCAAGCTTGTGCTCTATCCGCCCAGGGACTCGGGCTTCAGGGCAGAGGAGAACATTATAGTTGGCAACGTGGCGCTTTACGGAGCGACCTCGGGCAAGGCTTTCATAAACGGTATCGCGGGCGAGCGCTTTTGCGTGAGAAATTCAGGTGCTGTTGCGGTCTGCGAGGGTGTTGGAGATCACGGCTGTGAGTACATGACAGGCGGACGTGCAGTAATACTCGGAAAAACCGGCAAAAACTTCGCTGCGGGAATGTCGGGAGGCATCGCATACGTTCTCGATGAGGACAGAGACCTCTACATGAAGCTGAACAAGTCGCTCGTGTCGCTCGAAAGTGTCAGCGAGAAGTACGATATCCTCGAATTGAAGGGAATAATAGAGGAGCACGCTGCTGCGACCGGCTCCGAGAAGGCAAAAAGGATACTTGCAGACTTCGACAGTTATGTTCCCAGCTTCAAGAAGATAATCCCCCATGACTATGCGAAGATACGCAGCACAGTTCTCGCCCTCGAGGAAAAGGGAATGACGGGCGAGCAGGCAGAAATAGAAGCATTTTTCATCAACAAGAAGGAGGCGTGAGAAATGGGTAAGGCTACAGGATTCCTTGAATATACAAGAATTGAAAGCAGCGCCTCGGAACCGCTTGAAAGGATAAAGAATTTCAACGAGTTCCACACCCCGCTCAACGAGCAGGAACGCTGCGAACAGGCGGCGAGGTGCATGGACTGCGGAGTGCCGTTCTGTCAGAACGGAAAAATGCTCTGTGGTATGATATCGGGCTGTCCGCTCAACAATCTAATTCCCGAGTGGAACGACCTGCTGTACAGGGGGCATAAAGATCAGGCTCTTGAAAGGCTGCTCATGACCAATAACTTCCCCGAGTTCACCTCGCGTGTATGTCCTGCACTTTGTGAAAAGGCGTGTACCTGCGGACTCAACGGCGCTCCCGTTACCGTTAAGGAAAACGAAAATGCAATAATCGAATACGGCTTTGAAAGCGGACTCATGCAGCCTGTTATCCCTGAGATACGCAGCGGCAAAAGGATAGCGGTTATCGGCTCGGGTCCCTCGGGTCTTGCTGCTGCCGACACCCTCAATCATCGCGGACACAGTGTTACGGTCTTCGAGCGTGAGGACAGAGTAGGTGGACTTCTCATGTACGGAATACCGAACATGAAACTCGAAAAACACATCATCGAACGCCGCACGGAGCTCATGCGCGCGGAGGGGGTTACATTCGTTACCAATGCGGACGTGGGAAGCAGTGTTTCGGCAGGTGAGATACTTGAAAGCTTCGATGCTGTGATACTCTGCTGCGGCTCCTCTAATCCGCGTGATATAAAGGCGGAGGGACGCGATGCGGAGGGAATTTACTTCGCGGTGGACTTCCTCAAATCGACCACAAAGAGCCTTCTTGCCTCCGAATTAAGCGACGGTAACTATATCTCTGCAGAGGGCAAGAACGTCGTGATCATCGGCGGCGGAGACACGGGCAATGACTGCGTTGGCACATCGGTAAGACACGGCTGCAAGTCGGTAGTTCAGATAGAGATGATGCCGAAGCTCCCCGACGAGCGTGCCGAGAACAACCCGTGGCCCGAATGGCCGAGAGTATGCAAGACTGACTACGGTCAGGAGGAGGCAGCTGCCGTATTCGGCAGCGACCCGAGAGTCTACGAGACGACGGTCAAGGAGTTCATCAAGGACGAAAACGGAAAGCTTTGCGCTGTTAAAACGGTAAGGCTTGAATTTGTTACCGATCCCGAAACGGGCAGGAGAACTCCGCGTGAGATAGAGGGCAGCGAGCAGATACTTCCGTGCGAGCTCTGCCTTATAGCAGCGGGCTTCTTAGGCTGCCAGAGCTATGTTGCCGAGGCGTTCGGAGCGGAGCTGAATGAGCGCACGAATGTGAAAACGGAAAGCGGCAGCTTTTCAACTAATGTTCCCAAGGTATTTGCGGCGGGAGATATGCATATCGGACAGTCGCTCGTTGTACGCGCTATCCGCGAGGGCAGGGACGCTGCACACGAGGCGGACGAATACCTCATGGGCTACACCAATCTATGATAACGGAGGAAAGTATGATATACTCGGAAAATGAGATACTGCAATATGTGGAGGAGAACGACGTAAAGTTCGTAAAGCTTACCTTCTGCGATATAAACGGAAAACTTAAGAACATATCTATCCTTTCGTCGGAGCTTGCTGTTACATTCGAGCGCGGAGTCAGGATAACCGCAAAGAAGATAACGGGCTTTGAAGCCGCACAAGGAAAGGATCTGTTTCTCTTCCCAGATGCGGGTACGATGACGCTCCTTCCGTGGCGGCCGCAGCAGGGCAGGGTAATAAGAATGTTCTGCTATATACGCTATGCGGACGGGACTCCGTTCGAGGGAGATGGAAGATACTTTCTGAAAAAAGCGATGAAGGACGCTGTTTCAAAGGGCTACTGCTTCCGTTTCGGAACGTCATGCGAGTTCACGCTTTTCCGCACCTCCGAGAGCGGCAAGCCGCTGAAAAAGCCGCATGACTACGCGGGCTACTGTGATATTGCTCCCGACGATAAGGGAGAAAATATCCGACGCGACGTCTGCCTCACAATGGAGCAGATGGGCATACACCCGGTTTCCTCTCGCCATGAAAGCGGTCACGGACAGCACGAGATCGACTTTAATGCAGCCTCTGCATTAAAGGCAGCCGATACATTTTTAAGCTTTAAGTCAGCAGTAAAATCTGTAGCGGAGATACATGGAGTACACGCAAGCTTTATGCCCAAGCCGCTTGCGAACGATTGCGGAAACGGTATGCACATAAGCTTCAGCATTTTCCGCGATAATGATCTTTTCGAGGAAAATACTGACGGAGGAGACGTGATAAAAAGTGCCTGCGCGGGATTAATGAAGTATATCCGCGAATTTACTGTTATGACGAATTCAACTGTGAATTCATACAAGCGTCTCGGAGAGTTTTCTGCTCCGAGGAATATTGTATGGTCGGCAGGCGAGTGCTCTCAGCTTCTCAGGGTACCTGATGACAAAATAGAGGCATTTGTCACACTTCGCGCTGCGGACTGTGCCTGCAATCCGTATTATGTATTCGGACTTATCATATATTCTGCACTTGAGGGCATTGAGGGTTCATTTGTTCTGCCACCCGAAAACAGCGGAACAGAGCTTCTTCCTCAGGATCTTTCCGAGGCTGTTGATATAGCAGAAGGCTCACATTTCCTCAAAAAGTATATCCCGGAAATAATACTTTCTGAGATAATAAAAGAACGCAGTGACGAATGGAAGGAATATACGGCTGCGTACGATAAAGAGGCATTTGAAGATAAGAAATATTTTTACAATCTTTGACGGAGGTACACATTGGAGAATGTACTGATAATTTCGAGCAATAAGAATGCTTCCGAGCTGCTCTCTGATTTTATGAAGGAATCGTTCCAATGCAGCGTGAGAACAGCCGAAACGTCATATCAGGCAAAGAATATATTCGACGCCGCTCCGTCCATAGAGCTTGCGGTGATAAATTCTCCGCTTTCGGACGATTCGGGAGCCGGAATTGCAGAGTATATCATTGAGAATACATCAGCTAACTGTATTCTCATAATAAAGGCTGAGCTTGCCGAAAAGCATATGGATCGCTTTGAAAAGAGCGGGATCATTGTGGTCAGCAAGCCTTTTAACAGGTCTGTATTGTATCGCTTGATAAAGACGATAGACATAGCTGTCAGGCGCTCATGGAAGCTCTATCAGGAGACTGTTCGCCTTGAAAAAAAGATAGAAGAGATACGTACCATAGATAAAGCAAAGTTCATGCTTATGCAGTACCGGGGCATGACGGAAGCAGAGGCTCATGAATATCTTGAGCAGTACGCCATGAATAAGAGAAAGAAGAAGTGCATAGCTGCACTTGAGGTCATAGATAAGCTCGGCGAGCAGTATTTGTAGAAAGCGGTGTGAAAATGTTTGATACTATCCATGAGGAGTGCGGAGTTTTCGGGATATACGAAAACAATACTGCTGACGTTGCTTCGTCGGTGTATTTCGGACTTTACGCATTGCAGCACAGAGGACAGGAAAGCTGTGGGATAGCCGTCTGTGATGACGGAGTATTCAGCCACAAAAAGGCGGACGGACTCGTTTCGGAGGTCTTTGGACGCGAGGAGCTTGAACGCCTCGGCAGAGGAAACATGGCGGTCGGTCACGTCAGATATTCAACTACGGGCGGCAAGAACCATAACAATATCCAGCCCCTCGTTATCCGCCATATAAAGGGAAATCTTGCGCTTGTTCATAACGGCAACCTCATCAATGCAGCACAGCTCAGGCGCAGCTTTGAGCTTTCGGGAGCTATTTTCCACGGAACTTCCGATACGGAGGCTATTGCCTATGAGATAGTCCGCGAGAGACTTTCGAGCAGCTCCACTGAGGAGGCGGTCGAGCGTGCAATGCCCAATATAAAGGGAGCATACTCCTGCATTCTCATGACGGCGACGAAGCTCATAGCCTTCCGCGACCCCGACGGATTCAGACCGCTCTGTATAGGCAGGACTGCCGACGGAGCTTATGTTGTCGCTTCGGAGTCGTGCGCTCTGGAAACTGTCGGAGCGGAGTATCTGAGGGATGTCAGACCCGGAGAGATAGTCGTCATAGGCGAGGACGGACTGCGCTCCGTCACGACTCACTGCCGCGAAAAGAGTAATATCTGCATTTTTGAGTATATCTACTTTGCACGCCCCGATTCCGTTATAGAGGGGATCTCGGTACACCACGCAAGGGTTATGGCAGGGAGATTGCTTGCAAGGCACAGCCCCGTAGATGCTGATATCGTTGTCGGAGTTCCCGATTCCGGACTTGATGCCGCACTCGGTTATGCGGAGGAAAGCGGCATACCATACGGCATAGGCTTCATCAAAAATAAATACATAGGGCGCAGCTTCATACAGCCCTCGCAGAACCAGCGAGAGAGCGCCGTGAAGATAAAGCTCAATGCCGTGCGTGAGAGCGTTCGAGGAAAGCGCGTCATAATGATAGACGATTCGATCGTGCGGGGAACTACAAGTGCGAGGATAGTGCGGCTTTTGCGTGAAGCAGGAGCGAGCGAGGTCCATGTCAGGATATCCTCACCGGTGTTCAGGCATTCGTGCTATTTCGGAACAGATATAGATTCCGAGGAAAATCTCATCGCAAATCATTGCGGAACGATCGAAGATATAACAAAATTCATAGGAGCAGATACTCTTGCATATCTGCCGACCGAGGCTCTGAGTGAGCTCGTTGGCGGTAGGAAGGAATTTTGCCGCGGCTGCTTTACCGGCGACTATCCGCTCGACATCGCGGGCGCGGGAAGCAAGAACAAATTTGACGAGAAAATTCATAAGGTTACGGAGGAATAAGCAATGTGTACTATCATGGGATATTGCGGCACAGACGGAGGAATGAAAAAGGTGACGAAGGGGCTCGAGGCAACAGTCTCTCGCGGTCCTGACGACTGCCGGATCATCGATCTCAAAGACGGTGTACTTGGCTTTCAGCGCCTTTCGATAATGGGACTCACTCCCGAGGGAATGCAGCCGTTTGAGCTCGGCGGAAATTACCTTGTCTGCAACGGTGAGATATACGGTTTCCTGCCGATACGCGAGGAGCTTAAAGAAAAGGGATATACCTTTCACAGCGACAGCGACTGCGAGATACTGCTGCCGATGTACAAGGAATACGGCACGGATATGTTCGCAAAGCTCGATGCGGAGTTTGCCTGTATAATTTACGACTCTCTGTCGCATGAGTTTATCGCTGCACGTGATCCGATCGGCATACGTCCGCTGTATTACGGCTATGACGCGGACGGAACGATAGTTTTTGCGAGCGAGGCAAAGAACCTCGTAAAGCTTTGCAAAAGAATAATGCCATTTCCTCCCGGGCATTACTACAAAAACGGCGAATTCGTTTGCTACTGCGACATAACGAAGGTCAGCGAGGTCATATACGATGACCTTGATACCGTATGCAAGAATATCCATGACAAGCTTGTGGCAGGTGTGGAAAAAAGGCTCTCTGCCGACGCCAAGGTAGGATTTCTCCTTTCGGGCGGACTCGATTCCTCGCTTGTCTGCGCTATTGCTCAAAAAAAGAGCAATACTCCGATAAAGACATTCGCGATAGGCATGAACACCGACGCTATCGACCTGAAATATGCAAAGCAGGTAGCTGATTACATAGGCAGCGACCATACCGAGGTCATCATCACAAAGGACGATGTGCTCTCGTCGCTGGAAACGGTGATAAGGCTCCTTGGCACATATGATATAACGACTATCCGTGCGAGCATGGGAATGTATCTGCTGTGCAAGGCGATACACGAGCAGACCGATATCCGCGTCCTTCTTACGGGAGAGATATCCGACGAGCTCTTCGGCTATAAGTACACTGATTTTGCTCCCTCTGCACAGGCGTTCCAGCAGGAGTCGGTAAAGCGCGTTCACGAGCTGCATATGTACGATGTGCTCCGTGCAGACCGCTGTATTTCGGTGAATTCCCTTGAAGCAAGAGTACCCTTCGGCGACCTTGACTTCGTAAAATACGTCATGGCGGTAGACCCCGAGATTAAGCTCAACAAATACAACAAGGGCAAGTATCTGCTCCGTCATGCTTTCGAGGGAGACTACCTGCCGCATGATATACTATACCGTGAGAAGGCAGCATTTTCCGATGCAGTGGGACATTCAATGGTCGATTATCTTAAGGAATATGCCGAGGGACTTTACTCTGATGAGGAACTTGAGCTAAAATCCACAGTATACAGTCATGCCCGTCCATTTACAAAGGAATCTTTGCTTTACCGCGAGATATTTGAGAAATATTATCCCGGACAGAGCGAGATGGTAGTAGATTTCTGGATGCCGAACAAAGAGTGGGAGGGCTGCAACGTCAACGATCCCTCTGCGCGTGTTCTTTCCAATTACGGAGAAAGCGGAGTGTAATAAAATACCGCACATAAGGAAAAACTGCCTTGTGTGCGGTATCTTTGTATTTGGATACTGAAAAAATTTTTGAGGTCAAAGCCTGAAAAAAAGCTCAGACATTCTCGGGTCAAAATCGTAAAGACCGGTTTTTATCTTAGAGATGACCCGCCCTTTCTGTTCGTCATAAACGGGTGAGAGTGTATATAGTCCGTCAGACCTGTGAGCTGCTCTGAACAGCTTGCAGGTCTTGTTTTTTTCAGTGCGGATACGTACGGCTTCAGCTCCACGGGTAAAACATATGCCTTTTGGGGTTATTTTTACTGTTAGCGGAGGAAGAGCCTTGAAAGGGCGGCAGCTCATATCCTCTTCAAGGTAATGAGCTGCTTCCGGAGGGAGCGATATATCATTGCAGAATCTGTAAAGCAGAGATGCTACAGCTCTTTCGGTTGCAAGAAGACGGTGCTTTATCTCGGCAAGAGGGTCATTTTTTAACTGTAATATCTCCTTAACTTCTTTTTCTGCTATTTTATTAAGGGCAGGTCCGAAGCTTCTGTGAGAGGCGAATATTTTTAATGTTTCCTCAGATATACTCTGTCTGGGGACGAAGTCGGGATATACTGCCGCAGCGAGCTTTTCATATATTTTGTGCAAGCTGCGCTTTGAAGAAAAATATGTCCATTTTGAAGAATGTGGCAGGCAGCACATATCGGACAGCATATGCACGGCTCTGCCGAGAAAAGCAGCCGATTGCTGATAAAAACCTGCATTATACATTGTAAGAGCCATTGTATAGTCCTCTTCAAACATAGTTCGTGCGCTTTTTGAAAAACGTCCCATTCCATTCCGGTAATAGCTGAGGACGGGCTTGAGATGCTTGCCTGAAGAATTAACGGCGCAATAGTAATGCCTGCCGAGACCCTTTTCGTAGTCGCCCTTGTTGTCGGGACACCAGCAGTAATGAAGCATCGTTTCAAAATGAGTTCCGAGAACAATCTCGGTATATGGATAAAACGGCTGTATAAGATCGTATGCGCGTATGAGTAATACCTTGTGAACAGAACTTGTGATATTATATCTTTTTTTGCGATACCGCTCATATATAGCGGACATCTTTTTTTGTGTTCTTTTAAGATCGGACATAGCAATGCTCCTTTCAGGGAAATAGGTATATACTATAGCAAACGAAAAAATTTTTTGGCGTTTGCTATTTGCCGATACGCAGGGAGCAAATCTTTGATTTGCGTATCTGCGAGGCACTTTAAATCATTTATTATAGTGAACGTCAAATTATTTTTGACGTTCACTATAATTATACCTGTATACGCTGATAAAATCAATAGCCGATGTAATAAATTTTTCAGGATCGTGGACGGATATTCTTCAAATATTGACATATATGGAGGAATATGTTATAATCTTATTGTGCATAATAACTAATGCTGTTGCCTGAAAATTTGATTTCGGGAAGTATATGTCCGCAGCGTGGACAAGCATGATTTCTATGGAGGCACAATTATGAATGAGCTTACGACAATTGAAGGATTCGATTCATCATTAAAGGATCTCTTCGATGAACAGTGTGCTGCTGCAAAGGCGGAAGCGGCTGGTTCAGCCGCTCCTGCTGTACAGGGAGTTTACGCCAATAATGCGCTTATAAGCTATTTACAGTCTTTAGACGGATATACTGATTGGCGTATGATGCCGTCGCAGTCTGTATTCAATATAAATAACAATTTCGGGCAGCATACAGAATACGGTGAAAAGCTGGGCTTTATTGACGGCGGTTTCATTTTCAAAAAAGGTAAAATAGGAATACTTTTCTTTCAGGGAGGCTTTGCGGTAAGGAGTTCTTCTGATAGTTGTGATACAGCTATCTCCTACGAAGACCTTTGCAGGTCAATAATAAGAAACAGTAACGATCCTGCTGTAAATGACGGAAAATACATTATAACCTTTGACCGCACTGCGATAATAGATGCGACCGGACGTATGTATGAAAAGCTTACAGGAATAAGATCTGTGCTGCTGAATTATAACGAGGCCGCACAATCTTCGTTCAACGATCATTACAGTGCTCTTATCAGAAATATCAGCTGCAATGCTTCGGGCGGTTCGCTTGAAGAAGCAAGGGTGATAGCGGCGCTTCTTTGCGAATTTGCAGCCGGAGACCCGCGCAGGAGCTATCCCATACCGGTTCCGATAGAGATAACTGTGCTTATGATGCAGCATCTTTTTGATGATGCAGCTGCAAAAGCTTCATTGAACGGTTTATCAGACTGGCAGCAGACTGCGCTTCAAAAGAAGGAAGAATATCACCGGATACTCAGTAAATGCTATTGTGACCGCGCTCTTGAGCATTATCATAACAGAGATATTGCCGAAAGCCTTGCTGATATCCGCAAGTCGATACAGACTTATCCTACCTATGAAAACTGGGCGCTTTATCTCAATATCGTAAATGATTTTGCAGACGAGAGCAATATGTACCTCAACGAAGACATTAGCAGGATAATCTATCCCGATCAGTCAGCTTCTCCTCAGCAGAAGGAGGCTCTTGCGGATAATAAAGAAATCGCTGCGTCTCTCTCAGAAAAGTACAGACAGTTCATATCACATCTGCGCGAGCTGATGATCGGCAGGATAATTTGCGGTGATATTGATTTCTTCCGCAGCAACATATATAATATAAATTCATATATAGACGATTACGGTATGAATGCGCTGAATTATGCGGCACTTTACAGGAAAAACCACATGCTTCCTGAGCTTATGAAGCTTGCTCCCAATAACAGGACAAAGAATATCCTCGGGCACGATCTGCTGGACGTGTGTGCATTTTCGAGCCTTAATATATTTGATTATGATAGCTTTGCCGGCAATTACGATCTGCATTATCAAAACACAAAGAGAGCGATACCAAGCAATGCTTCTATGGGGAATAATATTCCCGGAAATTATGGTGCTCCGCAGCAGCCGAACCCTGATTATAACGGGAATATGCTCGCTCAGCCGTATTATAACGGCTATCCGGCAAACGCTATCCAGCGTCAGAATAACGTGCAGGGATACGCTGATAATTATCAGAGCCAGCCTGCCTTTGCTTCCGATCCGAGGCTCCTTCAGTTTTACAGGGATCGTATATACAATGCATGGACGCCGGTGCTTACCTATGTGAGAACGGGAACAGAGCAGCTTCCGGAGCTTCTTAGAGAAAATGCTTCCATAACGGATTATATGTCTCATCCTACGTACAGAGAGGCTTTTGTTCATCGCAAAGAACGGTATATTGCTGATTATCTTAGGAACAATGTATCTCCGAAGGGAGAGTTTGAGACCTCTGTACAGTATGAGGAAAGACAAAACAGCACTAAGATACAGGCTCAGCAGGCTTTTGAAACTAACGCGGTAAGCATTATGCATTCATATGAGGACGAGCTGAGAGAGAAGATAAGAGTACAGAATATGTGCGTAAAGCTTTCTTATATTTATCTTTCTGCCTATTTCAGCGGAAACGCTTATCTTGGAAGCTACAATGCCGATGAGCAGAAATTCACCGTCAAGTGGAATGGTATCGAGAGCACGGTTTCAGTGCCTCTGACCGAAGCTCCCGGTTTTAAGGAAGCGTTTAGTGAAAGCGGAGTCGCATTTGATGTTGAGAGCATATCTGTTGACGAGGATAGAAAGGTCAGAGTGAACTGCACTATTGAATTTAATGGACGAAGCTACCTGTTTGTACTGGTAAAAAGTGCATAAACAGACTGATAAGCTATTTGTTCTGACGCTTTTTCATCTTCTGCCAGCTTATGAAGCCGTAAATATCGTTTAGCAGGAAGATCACAAAGCAGATGACAACTGAAAGATATGAGATATCCCTCACGGCAGCCATTGTCCACAGAATGATCAGAACGACATCGTTTGCGGCATAGATCAAAGCAAAAAAAGAACTGCGTCTGAAGGTGAGATAGGCTGCCGCGAAGCTCGTGGCAACAGAGACGGTACTCGACATCAGATTGGCTGTGTGGAAATATCGCAGTATACGGTAAAATATAAATGTTACTGCGGCTGTAACGATGAGCATGAATGCTGTTTCCGTGTACTTTATTGTGTTCACTCTTACCTCTGAACGGTCGCCGCGGAAGGGGTTTTTTATCCAAGAAACGAGAGATATCAGTGCCATAGGAGCTGTCATGCCGAGGTATGTTATCATTTCTCCGTAGTATGAAAAACCAAATGATATAACACCGTATATTGCAGAGAAAATTATCATAAGCAGCTGTCCTATGGGGTTGCCTTTGGCGCAGAATATGAGAGAAGTCGTTCCGATCAGCGAAGCTATGAGCGTTAAAAAGCTTTCTCTGCCGAACAAGCAGAAAGATAACATGATTATGCTCACGGAAGATATCCAGATCAAGAACTCTGTTCGGGTAAATGATGGAATTTTCATCTTATGTCCTCCTAAAAATAAAAAGCATTTGCAGGCACATCTTCAAAGGCCTAACGATGTGCTGGCAAATGCTATACATTTCTGCCCGGCGGCAGAATTATTCAACTGTAACGTATTCGACTATCTCCGCAGCCTGACTTTGAGACAGTTCTTCGATCAGCAGAAGCTCATAGACGTGCTGAAAACCGCCTATTTCTGTACGGAGCGTAATTATTTCATCGGCGATATCATCTGTCACATACGGCAGGAGAGCTAATTCTTCAATATCGGCGGTGTTTATGTTTATGGGAGCACATTCCTCAAGTGTAAGTGCGGAGGGCTCCTCAATTTCGGGCTCTGTCGGTTCTTCGACAGCGATAATGATTTCCGGCTCGGTCGATGATACGGCGGTCTCGTAAACCGGATTTTCCACGTATACAAATTCCCTTATATCTTCAAAAACGGAGCTCCCTATCCCGGATACTTCCATAAGCTCTTCGATGTTATTGAAGCCATCATTCTCGGTGCGGTAAGCAATGATATTTTTTGCAATCGCCTCGCCTATACCGTGGAGCTGTACGAACTCCTCGCACGTGGCAGTATTTATATTGATGTAAAGCGGTTCTCCAAGGGGAACAGTGGTCGTGACAGGCGATGAGGAAACGGCAGACGGCACGGCAGAAGTGGATGTTATAGTTGTGGAAACGTTCTCTGTTGCAGCAGAAGTAGCTGAATGGGAATCTTTTATTGTTATTATAGTGGCTTGTCCGGTATTGTCCTTGTGGATAAAGAAAAACAAGGTAATGCTCATTATAGCAATTATCACTGAGATGATTGCGGCATTTCTATTTTTGTCGTTCATGGTTATCGCCCGCCAATCAATTTGTCTATGAGATATTATATCATTTTTTTACGAAAAAGTCAATATTTGTGGAAAAAAAGGATATTGTGCTGACGATCGTTTCATAGTTTATATTAAAAGTTAAAGTGCACTTCCAAAAGGATGAAAACGATCCTTTATTGATTTTTATATAAAGTAAATCATATGCTCGTCCGCGCGCATATAATTTACCACATTATAATGTGGGGTGGTTTTATGGTTTGCGGACTGGAGGACATGAGGAGCAAGGAGGTCATTGACATTAAGACGGGCGAGAGACTCGGCTACATAGACGACGCTGAGATAAATATTGATTCATCAGAGGTGATAGCCCTCGTGATATACGGCAGGAGCGGATTGTTCGGCATTTTCGGCAAAGAGGAGGACATCGTGATACCCTGCGCGGACATTCGCGTTGTGGGCAGCGATGTGGTGCTTATTGAGCGTTCAGAGGAGTCGAAATCGTCACATATAACAAACAACCGCCGCCTTAAAATACAAAGTTTGTTCAAATGACCAAAGCTCAAAGACTTGCAAAATTTTGTCTGAAATGGTATAATATTAAGGCAATTCGCACGCCTGTGCTTTTGCAGATCGGTGTACCCTTTCGGGTATTGTCTGCAAGCTAAGCCAAGCGGAGGATTATAATAACCAATTTTAAGGAGGACTACACCATGGGAGTAGTATCAATGAAGCAGCTTCTTGAAGCAGGTGTTCACTTCGGACACCAGACAAGAAGATGGAACCCGAAAATGGCTCCGTACATTTTCACAGAAAGAAACGGTATCTACATCATCGACCTTCAGAAGACCGTTAAGAAGCTCGAGGAGGCTTATCTCTTCGTTCGCGATCTTTCCGCTGAGGGCGGCGAGGTGCTCTTTGTAGGTACAAAGAAGCAGGCAGGCGATTCCGTTAAGGAAGAAGCTACCAGAGCGGGCGCTCACTATGTAAATGCAAGATGGCTCGGCGGTATGCTCACAAACTTCAAGACCATTCAGACAAGAATCAAGAGACTTGAGCAGCTCCATACAATGGAGGAGGACGGCACATTCGCTCTTCTCCCCAAGAAGGAAGTTGTTAAGCTCAATCTCGAAATAGAGAAGCTCGAAAAGTTCCTCGGCGGTATCAAGAACATGAAGAAGCTCCCGGCAGCTCTCTTTATTGTTGATCCCCGCAAGGAGAAGATCGCAGTTGCAGAGGCTAAGAAGCTGAATATCCCGATCGTTGCTATCGTTGATACGAACTGCGATCCCGATGAGGTAGACTATGTTATCCCCGGTAATGACGACGCGATCCGCGCAGTAAAGCTCATCGCCGGAACTATCGCAAACGCTATCATCGAGGGCAGACAGGGCGGCGACGCTGCCGAGGCTGAGGAAGCTCCTGCAGAGGAGATTGCCGCAGAAGAGACTGCTGAATAAACCATAAACATTTAAGGGGCTGCTGTCAGAAGAATCGGCGGCAGCCCTAAATCTAACATCTAATTTCTAATCACTAATTTCTATTAGGAGGTAATAACAATGGGAAAGGTTTCCGTTGCAGAGATCAAAGAGCTCATGAAGTCCACTGGCGTTGGCATGATGGACTGCAAGAAGGCTCTCGAGGAAAATGACGGCAATATGGAGAAGGCTATCGAGTTCCTCAGAGAGAAAGGACTTGCCACACAGGCTAAGAAGAGCGGCAGAGCTGCTGCCGAGGGTATCGTTGCTGCTGTAGTTAACGGCAATACAGGCGTGCTCCTCGAGGTAAACACAGAGACAGACTTCGCCGCAAACACAGACGATATCAAGAACTTCGTAAGCGGCGTTGCAAACACTATAATCGAGAAGAACCCTGCAGATGTTGAAGCTCTCAAGGCTGAGACGATCAGCGGCGGCACATCTACAGTCGGTGAGGTACTCACAGAACTCGCAGGAATGAAGATAAGAGAGAACATCGTTATTCGCCGTTTTGTAAGACTCGAGGGTGTGCTCGCTTCCTATATCCACAACGGCGGCAGCATCGGCGTTCTCGTAAAGCTCGATACAGACCTCTCCGCAGATCAGGTAGCAGCTATCGGTAAGGACGTTGCTATGCAGTCCGCAGCTCTTAACGCTCCTTACCTCAACCGCGAGCAGGTTCCTGCCGAGGTTATCGAGAAGGAGAAGGAGATCATGCTTGCACAGATGGCAGAGGATCCAAAGATGGCTTCCAAGCCCGAGCAGGTCCGCGTAAAGATCGTTGAGGGCAAGGTAGGCAAGTATTACAGTGAGAACTGCCTCCTTGAGCAGGCTTTCGTAAAGGACGACAAGCTCACGGTTCAGGGCTATGTTGACGCAGAGGCTAAGAAGCTCGGCGGAACTATCAAGGTAGTAGACGTTATCCGCTACGAGCGCGGCGAGGGTGTTGAGAAGAAAGAGGACAACCTTGCTGATGAAGTGGCAAACATGATAAAGAAGTAAGGATCTATAAGCGCAGCTTAAAAACTGCGCTTATATTTTAAAATTTTGTTTTCACAGAAGAACAAGTTTTATAAGACGATAAAAAACAAATGATATGATATTTTAGAAGGGTGAACGATATGAGAAAAAATAAAAAGCTGATGGTATTTCTGATAATATTTATCCTTGGTGCAGTAATGGCGCTTGCGGGCTTTGCGGACACAAAGCTCCTGATGAGCGGTGATAAGATAAACCTCAATACCGCACAGATGGGTGATCTGGATAATCCGGCGATCATAGAAGGCGAGATCGATTTTGTATACGGACCTTTCGCAATCCTTGAACAGACTGAAAAAACCTATGGTATAACTACAAAGAAAACCGAGACCAATTTCTATATAATCGGAAATTTCAGCGATGACATGTATGCTGAATGGGAAAATGGCACCGACGAGGCTGCCGAACTGGATTATTTCTATGTGGTCCTTGCCACATCAAATAAGGATAAACAGGCGGAGCTTGATAAGGCTTACGATAAGTGGTATAGCTATCTTGCGAATATATATAATGCCGAGGCCGCTAATGAACAGTACGGTGGAAATTTTCAATATGACGGAGAGCCTCCGAAAGTATCGGTGCAGTTCAAAGGTAAGACGGTCGAACAGATGTCTGATCCTGAATATGAACAGTACCTGAACGAAGCTATGGAGGATCTTGGACTTGAAAGCGGAGATATCGCATTCCTTGAAATAAGAGAAGGCGAGGTCAAGAAAACCACTACTTACGCTATATTCTTCGGAGGCATAGCTCTTGCCGTTATCGGTCTTATAGGAGCGATAGCTTCGATAATTTCGGCGGCAAAGAAGAAAAAACAGGCAAAGGAATTTGACGAAGCTTACGGAGAATTTTAATAATAATGCGCTTGTGCAATTACAGCAAATGCACGGGCGCATTTTTGTATTGCAAGGCGTAAACTGCTGTTTTCATGCTGTAGATAAAAGAGACTAAAATTTTTTGCCCCGCCTGTTGCTTTTTCAGCAATAATGTGATATAATAATTTTAATTGGATATTCTGCCAAATTTAACAGGAGATCATGTATGAATAAAAATATAAATTTACTTGTTGATTCAATAGGCAAGGTAATTGTAGGAAAAAACGATACGATAATAAAGCTCATTTCTGCGCTTCTGTGTGAGGGTCATGTGCTGCTTGAGGATGTTCCGGGAGTTGGAAAGACGCAGCTGATAACAGCTCTTTCGCGTTCTATAGGCGGAAGTTTCAACCGTATCCAGCTCACTCCCGATGTTATGCCGTCCGATATCGCGGGCTTTACGATGCTCGATGCCGGCTCAGGCGAATTTGTCTATCGAGATGGAGCTGTAATGTGTAATTTCCTGCTTGCTGACGAGATAAACCGTGCTTCGCCCAAGGTGCAGTCGGCTTTGCTGGAGGCTATGGAGGAGCGGCAGATAAGCCTTGACGGAGTTACTCACGCTCTGCCAAAGCCATTTCTTGTTATGGCTACACAGAATCCCGTAGAGACCTACGGTACCTTTCATCTTCCCGAGGCTCAGATGGACAGGTTCTTTATGAAGCTCTCAATGGGCTATCCTACAGCCGAAGAAGAAGTCAGGATACTCGAACGCACTGAACTGAAAAACCCTATACTTAACATAGACGCTCCTGTAATGACAGTCGAAGATGTGACGTTCATGCAGGAAGAGGTGAAAAAGGTGCGTGTTACCGATCAGATAAAGGATTATATAGTCAGCATAGTTGCTTCCACAAGAGGCGACCGCAATACGGTCCTCGGAATAAGTCCGAGAGGAAGCATAGCTCTTTACAAGGCAGCCAAGGCGTTTGCGTATATATATGAAAGAGAGTATGTTACTCCCGATGATGTGAAGCTTGCGGCTGTTCCTGTTCTTGCCCACAGGATAATCCTTTCGCCGCAGGGCAAGACCGAATTTGTAACAAACGAGGCGTATATATCAGCAAGGGTGGATTCCTGCTCTGTACCCTCAATGGGCGGAAAATAATGAAGTATATCAAGCACATTATCAGTGTTGCAGCGGTAGCGTTTCTGGTGTACATATTCACATTTTATATTGACGGTGAAATGGGAGCTATTCTCTTGGCTTTCCTTATAATCGCTCCGCTAACTTCTCTTTTGTTTGCGGTATATGCCAGAAAACGGATAAAGGTATCGTTCGACTGCGACGCATACGTTCCTAAAGGAAGTGCTCTCACTGTAACGATCAATATTGAAAAAACAGGTTTTTTTCCTTTTGCTGTAGTTGAGATAAAGCCGTTGGTTTCGGAAGTTTTCGGTGAAACAGATAAGGTTTACAGGCTATCGATGCTGAATTCTTATCGGAAAAGCTTTACATATGAAGTGCAGGCATTGATCGGGGGAAACGGTTCTATCGGTGTAGCCTCGGTATACTCATGCGGATTTCTCGGATTTATCCGTTTTAAGGTGAAGCAAGGTATCCCCGATGCCGCTTCGGTGGGAGTGATCCCCGATATACCTGATGTAAAAACGAGTTCTCAGCTTTACCGGGCTGTAGCCGATTCGGTTGTTACGAGCGACGAGGAAGAAGAGAATGATTCGGCACTTCAGTTCTCGGCTAATACTACTCCGGGCTACGAGCACAGAGAGTACGTTCAGGGTGATCCGATCAAACGTATAAACTGGAAGCTCTCTTCAAAGAAATCGAAGCTGATGGTTCGCCTTGATGAAGCTGTTTCGTCTGTTCAGCCTGTACTGATACTTGATCTTTACAGAAACAGCTCGGCGGATATCAGAGCGGCTATACTTGATGAAGAACAGATAATACGTTCATCATTCGGGCTTCTTCTGGCACTTGTAAAGCACGGTATATCATGCCGCATGGCTTACAGGACAGCTTTGGGAGAGATAGCCTCTGAAAGCGTGGATACTCCTGAATATCCTGCTCAGCTCCTTCTGAAGGTGCTTTCGGTAAAGGTAGCCTCAGATACGAGGATGGATGTATCGCGTGTAGAGGACTCAGTGTGTGCCTGCATAATAGCTACCACCGATGCGGGAGCGGGATTCGCTGCCATAACGGATAAGCTTGAAAGTACAGATAATGTTAGTCTTATCGGAGCTTCGTTGAATACGCCTAATTCAACCGAGCTTCCGCTGTGGTATCTTGACGATGATAATAATTTTAAAATGGTATAAGCGCAATCGATGCGCGTCTGCATTACAGTTATAAGGTATAGAATATGTATGAAACAGAAAAAAATCGTTCCGGCATGAAGGATCTCATGCTGAGAACGCTTTTAGATCCGGTGCTTATATACGCCGCAGTGGTCATGATGTCGATAATGTATCATTACCGCAGCAGCCTTGCGATAGTTTACGGTATAACAGCATATGTCATTGGCTGGATCGTGTTCAGGGTATTTGATTTTATAAATAAGCATAAGCTGATCGGTTCGGCTGCGTATATTGCTCTTTTTGTCCTGTTCATATTCGGCGTACAGTTTTCGGTTACAGAGGGAAGTGCTGATTACCCGATATCGTGGGGAATATGGTTTCTCACTCCGCAGGATGTGCTGGAATACAACAAGTGGTATACGCTTGCGATATACCTTCTTTTCCTGATATTCATGCTCTCGGTCATTTACTATTTTACGAGAGTGCGTTACAGGATATTCATGAACTTCCTGATATTCATTATTCCCTTTGCCATATATGGTAAGGAATATGAAAAAATGCCCACGATATTTATCATACTTCTTTCCGTGGGATATGTGCTGCTGATGGTATATTTCAGGCAGCTGCACGGCGATGAAAAAACGGTCGTTGTCGCAAGAGATGAGGTGTGGAAGCCTGTGGCGGTCTATGCTGTTATATTTGCAGCAGCAGCAGCTCTTGTGCCAAAGCCGGCTATAGAGGCTGACAGAACTGTTCTTGAAACACTCATTTCAGCCGATCAGTTCACCGATCGGCTTGTGGCAATGCTGAATGTTTTCCGTGATACTACCTCATCACAGCAGTTTACGGGAAACCTCGATAATACACCGCTTTATTATGCCCGGGCAAGTGAGCCTCTGCGCCTGAAGACCTCTACCTTTTCGACCTACGACTTTAATACTGATTCGTGGTCGATACTGGAAATGGACGACGACGCTCCCATGAACAGCCTTGATACGACTTTTGAGGACAGATTTGATGAGACTCCGTATCAGATAGCCTCGGCAGGAGATCTTGCTCAGGCATTTCTTGAGGCTGCCGACCTTGACAGCGATTTTGCCGAAAAGTATGGACTTTCGGCTTTTGCCGGCACTGAGCTGACCATACCTGCGCAGAAGGAGCTGAGCATATACAGCGCTTATTATGATGAGACGCAGTTCGCCCCCGTTCCGCAGTATGCTCAGGAAATGACCGATACCTCTTATGATAAGGAAATGGCTCTGATATATTCGGGATTGGTATATGCGGCAGACAGCAGGTTCAGTTCGAATGAGCGTTTTACATTCAACTACAGTTCAGAAAATTTTTTCTACAACGATGCAAACAGGGCTGTGATAGACGCGCTTGACCGCAGCGATTACGGGCAGATGCTTGAGGATGCCGACGATATACTTTGGAATGCTTACACAGAAGAATATAATGATGATATGGTGCATTATTGGTATGTCATCAGAGACGAGAGCAATATTTACGGCTACTATGAGCAGTATCTGCTCGATTACGGCGAAAATCAGCGCATTTACGACCTCGCACATGAGCTGACCGATTCAGCCGCCTCAGACTTTGAAAAGGCGAAGATACTTGAGGGATATTTCTATAAAAACGGCTACATCTACGATACGAGCTACCTTAAAACAAGCAAGGAAAACGCTGAGAGCTTCCTCTTTGAGACAAAAACAGGGGTCTGCTATGAATACGCCACAGCAATGGTGCTCATGGCGAGGGCAGTTGGTATCCCCGCTCGCTACTGTGAGGGCTACAATATGTCTGAAGAGCTTGAGAACGATCAATACGGCATGAACTATGTCGTTACATCCCGCTCGGCTCACGGTTTTCCGGAATTATACATAAAGGGATACGGCTGGGTATCGTTTGAACCTACGGTGACTGATGTGCTTGCACAGCCTGCTGACAGCAGTGCCACCGATAAGCTGACAAGAGCGGGTATCATTATTCTTGCTGCGGCTCTTCTTGTGATCCTGTCTGGGCTTTTATATCCGGCTGTTTCGCATAAGGTGTTTTTGTTTACAGCAAGAAAACGCCACCCCGATCAAGCGATTGTTATGATTATCCGCAGACTGTGCCGCTTGTGCGGAATAAGCAGCGTTAATACTTCTCAGGAGGCTGCCCGCAAGATAATGCAGATGACAGGAAAGGATATTTCTTCCTCCGCTTCATTATTCGATAAGTCGGTTTATGGAGGTATTGCCCTTAATGAAGCTGAAAAAGAAATGGCATTCAACGATTATATCGAAGTTTATAACGCACTGAAAGAGCTCAGGAAAAATCGGCGCAGAAAGCTCAGAAATTCTTGAAGGAGGTAATTATGCAGGAAAACGGTAAAAAAGGTATATTCAGTGCGCTGCTTGCTGCACTTATCCTCGTAATGACTTTAACGTGTAATTGGCACTTTGTGAAAAATGCTGATTCAGCTGAGGATTACCATACATGGCTGCAAACAGATTCACGGTGGGGAAGCGTTGCTATGGGCAGCTCTACAGTTGCAAAATCCGGCTGCCTTATCACGTCCCTCGCTATAATGGCAATGCACTCGGGTTCGATAGACAGCACTGCTCTCAGCAACATGGGCATAAGCAGCACAGATCAGTTTGATCCGGGAGTCCTTGCAAATGCTTATACTGCACGCGGAGGCTTTACAAGCGGAGGCGCTATTGCGAGCTGGGGGACTATAGGACAGATAATCCCCAATATCACATTTATCAAGGACGCTAACCTTTCAGGCTATTCTCAGAGCGCCATCGCATCAGAGCTCAAATCAATGCTTGATTCCGGAACACACGTTATACTGAACGTAAATGGCTATCATTGGGTGTATATCGAGGCAGTAGTTGGAAGTACGGTATATATGAACGACCCCGGTACGAACAGTACGGATCTCTTCAGTCAGTATTCGGCATCCGGCGGAAATGAATATTGGGCTCTTAAAGGTACTAAGACTCCATACTATTCTGCTGCTGCGACAACGACTACAACGACCACAACTACTACAACAACAACTACCACCACAACAACCACCACCACCACAACAACCACCACTACCACAACAACTACTACCACAACAACGACCGCCACTACAACTACAACTTCCGAAGCTGCAACTACAAGCTGCACAGTGAATTACGATACAGGCGAGTATATCTATGACGGAACTGAAACAGTTGCGGTCTGCTCTCAGACCGGCGGCAGAGGTAATGTTCTTGCGCAGCTAAACTCCGGTAATATTATAAATGTAATAAGCGTAGATAACGGGTCCGGACTGATAGACCTCGGCGGTACCGATGGCTGGGTGGAACTCTCAGAGCTTACATTTATCGGAGACGAAGATATTCTTATGACCGGCGATATCAACAATGACGGCAGCGTAAACAAATATGATCTCGCTGTTCTCAATGAGTATCTGAGAAGTCTTACATATATGCCTGAAGGAATATCTATCCTCAAAGCCAATGAGATAGCCGCTGCTGATATTAACAGAGACGGTATCGTTAACAGCAGCGATGTTCTGACGTTTATTATTCTGATATGCAGTTAAGGAGAACTATAAATGGAATGGAAAGAAGTAAATATCTATACGACGACCGAGGGAATAGAGCTGCTTTGCTCTAAGCTTACGGATATCGGCATAAAGGGCTTTGCAATACGCGACGCAGAGGATTTCCGTGAATTTCTTGAAAATAAAAACGGTCAGTGGGATTATATTGACGACGACCTTATGGGACTTACTCAGTGCGAAACGTGCATTACTGTATACATCCCCTCGAACGAACAGGGAGCGGAAATGCTTGCTGCCATAAAGTCTATGCTGAGCGAAATACGTTCTCTCGATTCTCAAAAGCTCTATGGCAGGCTTGAAGCCGAGCTCACAAGCATACGTGAGGAGGACTGGGCGAACAACTGGAAGCAGTATTTTAAACCGTTCAAGGTCGGTCAGAAGCTTGTTATAAAACCCTCATGGGAGGATTACGACAATACAGATGGCAGGATAATACTCGAAATAGATCCGGCTTCAAGCTTCGGTACGGGAAAACATCACACCACGAGGCTCTGTCTGGAGCTTCTTGAAAAATATCTTTCCGAGGGCGACCGTTTGCTCGACATGGGCTGCGGCAGCGGTATACTATCTATAGGAGCAATGCTTCTTGGCGCAGGAAGCGCCGTGGGCGTTGATATCGAGGAAAATGCAGCTGTTACTGCTCTTGAAAACGCTGAAAAGAATCATATAGCCCCTGAGGTATATAAAACGTATTACGGCAATATCCTCAGCGACGAAGGACTTGCCGCGCAGATAGATGAGAAATATGATATCATCACGGCAAATATAGTTGCGGACGTGATCATAGCGATGAAGGAATATTTTGTAAGATACCTCAAAAAAGGCGGAATACTCATAATCTCGGGTATTATAGAGGAGCGTATGGATGAGGTCATAGCGGAGCTTGAATCCGCAGGTTTTTCCGAACCCGAGCCCTATGTTAAAGAGGGCTGGGCGGCAGTTAAATTTACTTTGTGATATTATGCTTTCTGCATTATATTTATAAATAATTTTTAAGGAGAATAGGATCATGGCATTTTTTAAGAAAAAGAATCAGCAGGCAGAGGAAGTTGAACAGAAGGATCCAAAGGCGGACCTTAAAGCTTCCGTACTAAATTTTCTCAATGAAAAGCTCAGCGGAACACTTTATGACGACTGTGTTATCATGCCAAAGGGCTATACCGTTGATGTTCAGATAGGCAGACACGATCAGCAGGATAATGTTCACATACTTCAGGTTATTTTCATAATCAAGAATGACGCTTTCGATGAGCCCCTCATAGAACCCGTTGACGCTCAGGGCACCACTGAGGAAGAGGCGGCGAAGATGTCGGTTGATATCTTCTACGGCTCTGTATGGCATCCGCTCGATCAGTCGATGACAAAGAAGAACCCCACTCACATTTCTGTGGATTTCCTCAGACAGCACTACGATTTCGATATGTACTGTCAGTCTGTAGTTCGTATAGGCGTCAAGGAGAAGCAGCCTACAATGCTCATAAATTTCATAAAGGACGATATACCCAAATATCTCGGTTCAAAGAAGTACTACTGGATAAGGATATATCTTGCAAAGCTCAAGGATAAGACAATGATAGAGGTGCGTGTAAACGGCTCTGTTTGCAATCAGCTTGGCGAACGCTTCAAGGAATATGTTGCTTCATGGGAGGATTCCGGAAACTTCCTCTGCGAGAAGCAGTATGCGATCTTCGTTCAGCGCGAGGACGATCAGTGTCCCTTTGATAAGGAACTTGTCATGAACGCTGCAAGAGAGACTATCTCTGCTATGGAGAACATCAACAGCAAGGAGGATTACCTTGCAATGATCGAGAAACTTGAGGAGCTTACCGACGGCAATAAGGCTCTTGCTTCCGAGATCAGGATATTCATTCCCGAGATACTTGCCAAGCTTACACTCGGCTACCGTGAGGGCGACAGCCTCTTCCTGCTTGAGGACGACGGCGATGACGGACAGTCAAGCATCGAGTTCAAGAAAACTCAGCTTCGCTCATATTTCTATATCCAGCAGGCTCTTATCGAGTATCTCAGCAAGAAGCCTGAGCAGGAGAAGGTTTCGAGGATAGTTACCAACAGTGTAGCATTCAGAGAGATGAGAAAGGTCATGGAAAGTGCAAAACAGCAGGGTCATGAAATAAAGCCCGCGGATATGTTCGTTCCCGGTACATCATATAAGATAGGTGCAGACGATTACAAGGTATGGTAAACAAGCTTGGCGAAGAAATGGTGCATAACCGCATGATGATCCAAAAATGCGAGAGAATATATAAGTGGGTATTTATTATCTATGCGGTCATATTTGTACCGTGCGCCATTACCGCTATTTTCTGCTGCTTATTGTTTACAATAAGCAGCAGTGAGCTTGGTTTCATTCTCCTTGACGGTCTGTTCTTTAAGGGAGCTATGTTTGCGTTCGGACTGCTCGGAGCATATAAAAAGGACGATCTTTTCGCACTGTTTCCTCCGATGATCCTGCTTATTGATACGGCAATAGTTGCATATCCTCAGTTTGCGTGGATGTTAGGCGTTTTCGGAGTGCCTGTGAACGCTCTTATCTGCGCAGCTTCTGCAATAATGGCAGTGGGAAATATATGGGCGAACCGCAAGTACAAGTGGCTCGAATCACAGTATGGCTTTCCGCATTTCAATGAGCTTCAATCGGATCAGGAGCTCGATAGAGTACAGCGCGGTATAAAGGACGAGTACACCCAGAAGCTGGAAAGTCTGCAAAAGACCCGTGCCGACGGCATGGAAGGGGTATCGGTAAGCGGTACGGTCGAAGTACACACTGATGTAAAGCCCGACCTGATGAACAGCGTCAGCGTGTCCGATACTGTGAGCGACCTTATCGGCAAAAGTGACTGCTCCGCAGATAGCATGGAGGAACTTGAAAATGGACAGGCAAATGGCACGCAATCACACTAAGATAGTGCGGGTAGAGAGGATATACAGAGGTGCGATAATATCGTATTCGGCGATATGCGGAGTCTGTGCGTTCTTCTCGGCTAATGTTTTCCTTGAGGGCGGCGACTTTGTGAACAAAGCGGCTGTTGAGATAGTCTGCAAGGTTTCGGTAGTCTTCATAGGAATATTCGGTATTCTAAAGCGGAATGACAAACTGGCGCTGCTGACGCTCGCACCTGCGCTCATAAATACTGTTGTCGCCCCGAACCAGCCGTTCATGCAGGTGCTGTACAACGAGACACATCACGTTACCTCGGGCGGTTTCAAATGGAATATAGCTATTTTCATATACTTCGTCATCTTAGCTGCTGCGACGATATGGGCGAACAGAACACATGCCTTTTTAGAGCATCAGTTCGGATTCCCTCACTTCTTAGAGTGGCGCGCTGAGGACGAGTTTGCAAGGAATCGTAACATCAAGGACGAATATACCCAAAGCTACGAGGCTTATATAAAGGCTCAAACAGACGATATGGGCGAGGTCAGAACTAACGGTGTTATCGAAAGGAAGCAGACAGAGAAAAAGGACTACATGGACGGCGTGTAAAATTTGCGGAAAATGTAAAAAAATGCTTGACAAAGCCTATGCTTTGTGATAAAATATTATTGCCGCTTGTAAACAGGCTTTAAAGTCATGCAAAAATGCGCCTGTAACAGCGAGTTCATTGAAAAGGCAGGTGCCACATATGTACGCAGTTATTGAAACTGGCGGAAAACAGTATCAGGTCAATGAGGGAGATGTTATCTTCATCGAGAAGCTCGCAGCAGAGGCTGATGAGACTGTTACTTTCGATAAGGTAGTAGCTCTCGGTGCAGACGACGGACTTAAGGTCGGAACACCTTATGTTGATGGAGCAGCTGTTGAAGCTAAGGTTATCAAGAACGGCAAGGCTAAGAAGATCACAGTTTTCACATACAAGCCCAAGAAGGGTGAGAAGAGGAAGCAGGGTCACAGACAGCCTTACACTCAGGTCAAGATCGAAGCTATCAAGGCTTGATCATGATTCGTGCAGAGTTCTACGAAAGCAAGGGGCTTCTCAGCGGATTTAAAATAAGCGGTCATGCGGGATATGCGGAAAGCGGACAGGATATAGTATGTGCCGCAGTATCTTCGGCAGTATCTCTTGCAGCAAATATCATTACTGATGGTTTTCATTCGGACGCACAGGCTTCCGATAAGGGCGGTGCGGTCGTTCTGGCAGTAAAAGAGCCCGATGAGAAAACTCAGGCAGTGCTGATGATGCTGAGGCAGCAGCTTAAGATCATCCTTGAGGAATTCCCAAAAACGATCAAAATCACTATTTCGGAGGTGTAAGTATGTTAAAGATCAGTATGCAGTTCTTCGCTCATAAGAAGGGTGTTGGTTCGACTAAGAACGGACGTGATTCCGAGGCTAAGAGACTCGGCGTCAAGAGAGCTGACGGTCAGATTGTAAAGGCCGGCAACATTCTCGTTCGTCAGAGAGGCACTCATATCCACCCGGGTGAGGGCGTAGGTATCGGTTCTGATGATACATTATTCGCTACAGTAAGCGGAAGAGTTAAGTTCGAGCGTTACGGACGTGACCGCAAGAAGGTCTCGGTTTACGCTGAACAGTAACTATCAACAAGTATAAATCCCGAGCTTACCGCTTGGGATTTTCTTTTGACGATCAGGGAGGTCGTAAAATGTTTGTCGATCAGGCGAAAATTAAGATCAAAGCAGGCGACGGCGGCGACGGAGCAGTTTCGTTCCACCGTGAGAAATACGTTGCGGCAGGCGGTCCCGACGGCGGCGACGGCGGAAGAGGCGGAGACGTTGTCTTTCAGGTGGACGACAATTTTTCGACACTCATTGATTTCCGCTATAAAAGAAAATACGCTGCACAGCGCGGTGAAAACGGCAGCTCGCGCAACTGCACCGGAAAAAGTGCTCCACCGCTCATCATAAAGGTACCGAGGGGGACTGTTGTGCGTGATGCTAAGACGGGACGCATAATGGCGGATATGTCCACCGACGAGCCGAAGGTGCTCGCAAGAGGAGGAAACGGCGGCAAGGGAAATGTTCACTTTGCCACCTCTACCCGTCAGATACCTCGCTTTGCAAAGCCGGGATACCCGGGTGAGGAATTCGAGGTAACACTTGAATTAAAGCTCCTTGCAGATGTGGGGCTTGTGGGGTTCCCGAATGTCGGTAAATCCACACTGATCTCCGTTGTAAGCGCCGCAAAGCCAAAGATAGCGAACTACCACTTCACAACGCTTACGCCAGTGCTGGGAGTTGTGAGGGTCGACGAGGAAAAGTCATTTGTAATGGCTGATATTCCGGGACTTATCGAGGGTGCAGGCGACGGTGTGGGTCTGGGACACGAGTTCCTGCGACACGTTGAGCGCTGCCGCCTGATAGTTCACGTCGTGGACGTTTCAGGTGTAGAGGGACGTGACCCAAAAGAAGACTTCGAGATAATCAATACAGAGCTTGCTAAGTTCAACGAGGAGCTTGCACAGCGTCCTCAGATAGTCGCGGCAAATAAATGTGATATGGCTTCCGAAGAGCAGATAGAGGCTTTCCGCAGCTATATTGAGGGAAAAGGGCTTACGTTCTTCTGTATTTCCGCGGCTACCACTCAGGGCACGGCGGAGCTCATCGGCAAGGTAGCAGAGGTGCTTGATACGCTTCCCCCGATAAAGGAATTCGAGGCAGAGCCAATTCCGCAGGAGGAACTTGACGAAATGCTCGGTGTGGACAAGAAGTTCGAGATAGAGCTTGAGGACGGAGTTTATTATGTTGAAGCACCGTGGCTGCAGCCGATCATGCGCACTGTTGATCCCGATGACTACTCGTCGCTGCAATACTTCCAGAGAGTTCTCATAAACAGCGGTATCATTGCCAAGCTTGAAGAAATGGGAGTTCAGGAGGGAAATACTGTCAATCTCGAGGGCTTCGAGTTCGACTTTGTAAATTGATATGAGCAGAGAATTATTATCCAGGCGCGAGGCAAACGCCTACAGTCCGCTGTCATTGGCATTCCTCGGCGACAGCGTTTACGATATGCTGGTGAGAGAGTATCTTCTGCGGCAGGGGAATATGCCTGTTGCAAAGCTGCACTCGGCAAAAATAAAGCTTGTCTGCGCAGAGTTCCAGTCGGCAGCGTATGATCTCATTGCGGAGGTTCTCGATGAACGTGAGCTTGCCGTCCTCAAAAGAGGTCGGAATGCCACGGGAAATAATGTCCCAAAGCACGCCGAGGCAGTGCAGTACCGCCGAGCTACAGCAGTTGAGAGCCTTTTAGGGTATCTCTACCTCACGGGAAAGGACGAGCGTATCAGGGAGCTTTTTGAACTGGTACTCAAAAACCTTGCAGAGCTCGGCGAATGAGTAAGGAGAATCGTTATGCGGATAAAATGCCCTGAATGTCATGTGAAGTTCAGCGAAGAACTCAATGTCTGCCCGAGCTGCGGATACGTGGTCTACGAGAGCATTTTCACGGACATCGCGCAGGAGGTAGAGAGCGATATGCAAAAGGTCACCGACTATGAGCTGAAAAGAGTTGCACGGGAAAGCTCAAAGAAAACAGGCGGTGCTTTTTCTGACAAACTCACGCTGGAGGAATTTGAGGCGCTTATGCTGAAATAGGGCAGAATAGAGAAGAATTATCCGATACTTCCGAAAAGTTATTTCAGGCAAAAGTATGTTTACGAGGCTGAATTGAAGGCAATGTATAATGCATACCTGAAAACTATAGGTTATAAATAATGTGTCCTCAATAACCGCAGTCAGGTGGTTATCGCCCCGAACTTCGTTCGGAGAGCGCAAAAAATAAATCAATTAATAGTTAGGAGCGAAAAATATGTCAGGTCATTCAAAATGGAATAACATTAAGCGTAAAAAGGAAGCGACAGACGCTGTAAAGGGCAAGATATTCACAAAAATCGGACGTGAGATAACCGTCGTTGTACGCGAGGGCGGTCCCGACCCTAACAACAACAGCAAGCTTCGCGATCTGATCGCCAAGGCTAAGGCAAACAACGTGCCCAATGACAACATCGAGCGCGTTATCAAGAAAGCTGCAGGCGGCGAGGACAAGAATAATTACGAGAACATAACATATGAGGGATATGGTCCTAACGGCGTTGCGGTTATAGTTGAGTGTCTTACTGACAACAGGAACAGAACTGCGGGAGAGGTGCGCCACTATTTCGATAAATTCGGCGGCAATCTCGGAACTATCGGCTGTGTATCGTTCATGTTCAGTCAGAAGGGTATCGTAGTGCTTGAAAATACTGGACTGGATGAGGATACAGTCATGGACGAGGTGTTCGAGTTCGGCGGAGATGATTTCGATATCAATGAGGAGACTGTCGAGATCGAATGCGCTCCCGAGAATGTTCACGCGCTCCGCGAGGGACTTACCGGTAAGGGTTACAACGTGCTTTCCGCAGAGACCGAGATGATACCCGCTAACTACACCACGCTCACCGATGAGGAACATATCAAGAAAATGAACCTCCTCCTTGAGCACCTTGAGGATAACGACGACGTTCAGAACGTTTACCACAACTGGGAAATGCCCGAAGAAGCATGATGAAGAAATATCTGCCCTCTGTTGTAATTCTGACGGTATTTGTGACAGTGGCAGTGACTCTGTGGCTGACAAAGGACAATATCTTTTATCTGTTCAATTTCTCATATATTGGCATTTGTATTTCAGTTGGACTGCTGCTTATGGTAAGCGGTAAAAAATACGCGCGCAGGTTCGTGCAATTTGCAGTCGGGTCATATATGCTCGTGTACCTCGGATTGATGAGCCGTGAGAATATGCAGATAGAGGGCTTCTGGTATTATCTTTCACTTGGAGCTTTCGAGGCTGCGACAATACATTATGCCGTGGCAAAGATATTCGGACCGCTCATTTTTGGCAGAGGCTGGTGCGGATATGCCTGCTGGACTGCTATGATACTCGACCTGCTGCCATATAAGCAGCCGCATGAGCCGCGGAAAAGACTTGGCTTTATAAGATACATCACATTTGCAGCGTCTCTTGCACTCGTAACAGGACTGGTTTTAATGAAGCTTGCTGATATCGAGATGGTGATGTTCTGGCTGTTTATCGGCGGAAATGTGATGTATTACGCGGTTGGGATATTGCTGGCATTCTTACTGAAGGACAACCGCGCCTTCTGCAAGTATATCTGTCCTATAACGGTCTTTCTGAAGCCCATGAGCCGCTATTCACTGATACGTCTGCATTGCGATGAGAGCAAGTGCATAGGCTGTGGGAAATGTCTTAGGGTATGCCCGATGAATGTCGAGGTCAACAAGGAGTCAAGGAAACGGCAGAATGCAACGGAATGCATTCTGTGCTGCGAATGCAAGAAGGAATGCCCGGTAAATGCTATACATTAACGTGAGGAGAGTCTGAAATGGCTGTAACGATAACAAGAGTAACGCAGGACGGTGAGCTGCACGAAATAGCTCAGCTTGCTGAAAAGATATGGCAAGAGTGCTTTCCGGGTATAATCAGCGAGGAGCAGATAGGGTACATGGTGGATAAATTTCAGTCCTACGAGGCTATGAGAACACAGGTAGATATGCAGAACTACACTTATTTCGCAGTCCGCGATGACAGCGATTTGTGCGGATATATCGGCGTTAAGCCCGAGGAGAATGAGCGGTACTTCCTTAGTAAGCTTTACCTGCGCAGTGATAAGCGCGGCAGAGGAATAGCTTCTCAAATGCTTGAAACGGTCTTTAGGGAAGCTCGCAGCAACGGCAAGAAAAGGGTCTATCTGACCGTTAACAAGCATAACCGCCACGCCATAGAGGTCTATAAGGCAAAAGGTTTTGTCGTTGTCGACACTGCTGTGACCGACATCGGCGAAGGATTTGTTATGGACGATTTTATTATGGAGTATGCTGTTTAAAGTTTTTTTATGCTAACAGTTATAAATTGACAAGCCTCAAAATATATTGTATAATGAAAGCACTTACTGAGGGAGTAGTTAGCGTATACAGTATGCGTGGCAAGCCGACATGCTGACCTTTATGAGGTCCGGTTTTGTCTTAAATAATGAGACTCAAGTATAGCTTTGCTGCTGTACCTGAGTGTTTATCCGGGTGCGGTGCGTATCCGGATTTTTTTATGGAGGTTTGATCAATGGGAAAAATAGAACTTATCGCTCTTGCAGTGGGGTTGTCGATGGATGCCTTTTCTGTTGCGGTCTGTAAGGGGCTGAGCATGAAAAAGCTCAGCGTAAAAGGAGGATTTGTTACAGCACTTTTTTTCGGCGTTTTTCAGGCGCTCATGCCAATGACAGGGTATTTTTTCGGGAGCCGTTTTGCGTCATATATTGACTCGTTCAGCCACTGGATAGGATTTGCGCTCCTTGCGATAATCGGCGGAAAGATGATATTAGAGGTGATCTCTGAAAAAGAAGTTGGATCTGAGACAGGAGAATACAGACTTGACATCGGGGAGCTATTTCTGCTTGCGATCGCTACGAGTATCGACGCGCTTGCTGTAGGTATCGTGTTCGCGGCAGAGGAGGTAAACCTCATTTTCTCGGTATCTGTTATCGGAGCAATTACCTTTGCACTTTCGTTTGCGGGAGTCGTGATAGGCAATAAATTCGGCAGCCGATACGAAAAAAAAGCCCAGATCGCAGGAGGAGCTATTCTGATACTCATCGGAGTGAAGCTGCTTCTCGACGGACTTGGTGTTATATAAACAATCGGACGACTTTAGTCAGCTTCCCTTAACGGAAAAAGTGGGTTACTGAGCCTGAAATTATGGGCTCGGTAATTTTATGCCACGATTCCGCCGAAGGGGGCTCCCCATGGTCGTCCGCTCATATTATATTCTGCCGTATGAAGCTATCTTGCGTGATTTTTCCGCAAGAGCTTCTGCGGCTTTTTTTACGTCATCTGCGCCGAAAAGCGATGAAACTACGGCAATACCGCATATTCCGCTGCCAATCAGCTTATCAGCATTATCATGGGTTATACCTCCTATAGCAACGGCGGGGATAGCAACACTTGCACATATCTCACCGAGCTGCCGGGTATCTATTCTTACGGCATTCTTTTTGGTGGGAGAGGGGAATACCGCTCCCACACCGAGGTAATCAGCGCCTTCGGACTCGGCTTTTTTCGCCTGTTCAATGGTTTTTGCAGTAGCTCCGATGATAAAGTCGTTACCGCAGATCCGTCTTATCTCGGCGACGGGCGCGTCCTCGATACCGACGTGAACTCCGTCTGCTCCTGATTTGAGAGCCGCTGAGTAATTATCGTTGATTATCAGCGGGACATTATATTTACTGCAAATCTGCTTGATAATGATTGCCTCATCTATCAGCTCCTGTTCCGGCATATCCTTCTCGCGCAACTGCAATATCGTAACTCCGCCTTTGAGGGCGTTTTCTATTTCCTCGATGAAGCTTCTGCTGCCGATACAATGTCTGTCGGTAACAGCGTAGAGCCTCAGAGAATTTTTACTGAGCATTTTCAAGTTCACCTCGTAACTTTTTAATATATCCGGTCGGGTCTGTGCAGCGCATAAAGCCGCTCATTATGCAGGCTCCGGAAGCTCCTGCGGCAGCGATATCGGCGATATTATCGGTGGATATCCCTCCGATTGCGTACACGGGGAGATATGTGCTGCGGCAGACCTCACGAAGAAAATCAAGTCCGCGTCCGGGAAGCCCCTTTTTGCAGTCTGTATTGAAAACGTGACCTGCCGTGATGTAGGAAGCTCCAATTTGCTCAGCTTCTATGGCATCACTTACGCTGTGGCACGAAGCACCAATTACCTTGAAGCGATCCTTTTCGGTGTCAGCCAGCACTCTCAGAACGGAAAGCGGCAGGTGCAAGTTTTTCGCACCGAGTTCTGACGCTTCACGGACAAAGCTGTGCAGAGTGCATGAAACGCCGAATTTTCCGCAGATATCCATTACTGTACAAGCAAGAGCAGCATAGTCCAGCACATTCATATCCTTTTCCCGCAGAATTATCGAGTCAGGGCGAGCTGCGGCAATACTCTCGATTTGCGTTAGAAAGTCCCCCCTGCACAAACTGCGGCTGGTAACACAGATTATCTTAAACATACAGATAGTCGTTCAGTACGGGCTGGAGCCCCTCGGCTGCCATATCCCTGTACATATCGCCGAAGCTGCGGCTATCGTTTATCTCAAACTGCTCGTCGCCCTCTTCAGCGCTTTCCTTTCCGCTGTATTTGCTTTCGTGATCGCCGATACCTGTAGAGACTCCCGCAGAGATCTTAGTTGCGGCAATCTTCACTATACCATTGCGGAAGCTCTCGCTCTCGCGCGACGAAACGGTTATTCCCGCAAAAGGAAGGAAAAGGCGGTATGCGCATAGTATCTGGCAGAGCTGTCTTTCGCCGACGTCATGAGGATTTATCTTTCCGTTGTTGATTATCGGGCGAAGTCTCGGACATGAGAGCGAGACCTCGGCGTGTGGATACTTCCTTTGCAGATAGTAAACGTGCAGTGCCGAGGCAAGGGCGTCCCTGCGGAAGTCAGAGAGACCCAGCAGTGCGGAGCACGCAATGCCCCTCATTCCCCCCATGAGAGCACGCTCCTGTGCCTCAAAGCGATAGGGGAACACTCTTTTATGTCCCAGCAGATGAAGCTGTTCGTATTTCACATTGTCGTATGTCTCCTGAAAAACGGTCACATAGTCAACGCCGCATTCGTGGAGGTAGCGATAGTCCTCGACGTTCATCGGATAGACCTCTATGCCCACCATACGGAAGTACTTGCGCGCGAGCTTACAAGCCTCACCGATGTATTTTACGTCGCTCTTTGAGCGGCTCTCGCCAGTGAGTATGAGAATTTCCTCCATGCCGCTGTCTGCAATGACCTGCATTTCGTGCTCGATCTGCTCCATTGAGAGCTTCATGCGGCGGATATCGTTATAGCAGTTGAAGCCGCAGTAAACGCAGTAATTTTCGCAGTAATTGGCGATATACAGCGGAGTGAAGAGGTAGACCGTGTTGCCGAAGTGCTTGCGTGTCTCGATTCGCGCCTTTTCAGCCATTTGTTCGAGGAACGGTTCGGCGGCAGGGGAAAGCAGAGCCTTCAGTTCCTCGACTCCGAGACTGTCCTTTTGCAGAGCACGAGTAACATCGGCGGCAGTATAGCTCTCGTAGTCGTAGCTGTTCATCTGCGAGAGTACCTTTTCGAGTATGTCGGATTCTATCCGCTCCTGCCCCTCCATATATTTCATGTGGTCAGTTCTTGCGGCAGGATCGCTCTCAAGCTCATGCTTGCGTTTCAAAGCGGACTCCGAGAGCTTTCCCGAATCTATAAGATATTCATTCTCCATAGCGCTCACCTCAGTCGTGCAGAAAGCCCGTCAGTGTGTCAGAGGGCGAAGCTCCTCTGACGAGAACTCGTCCGAGCCCCGAGAGATATGCCTGTCTGCCCGCTTCCACAGCCTTTTTGAACGCTTCTGCCATTGTAGGCAGGTCTCCTGCGGTCGCAAGAGCAGTGTTGGACATCACAGCAGCTGCACCCATTTCCATAGCCTCGCAAGCCTGTGAGGGTCTGCCGATACCTGCGTCTACAATAATAGGCAGGTCTATCTCGTCAATGAGTATCTGAATGAAGTCTCTCGTTGCAAGTCCCTTATTCGAGCCGATAGGCGAGGCGAGCGGCATGACCGTTGCAGCGCCTGCATTAACGAGGTCGCGAGCGGTATTGAGGTCGGGGTACATATAAGGCATGACCACGAAGCCCTCATTTGCGAGAATTTCGGTAGCCTTTACGGTCTCGGCGTTGTCGGGGAGGAGGTACTTTGTGTCCCTCATAATTTCTATCTTTACGAAATCTCCGCAGCCGAGCTCTCGTGCGAGACGGGCGATCCGCACCGCCTCCTCTGCATTCCTTGCGCCTGAGGTGTTCGGCAGGAGGGTCACTCCCTTGGGGATATAATCGAGTATATTTTCGTTGTCTTTTGTGTTGGCGCGTCTTACAGCGAGCGTTATGAGCTCTGCGCCTGCATATTTCACGGCTGCTTCTATGAGAGAGAGGGAATACTTTCCCGAGCCGAGTATAAAGCGTGAATTAAATTCGTGACCGCCTATAATAAGCTTGTCGTCGTTGTTCATGATTTATCTCCTTTAACAATCGAATTGTCCCGCAATTATCCGCAGAACTGTATTTGCCTGATGAGCCGCGCAGACCGCTACCCTCGCAGAAATGAGCCCGAGTCCGTCGTTTACATCGCTTTTGCCGTCACCGCAAAGATAGAAACGAGAAGCTATCATACGTGTTTTTATCTCATTGGCAGAGCCGAGACCCGCCATTCCCGAGGCAGCGACGAGGTATTTTTCGTGGAGCTTTTCCAGCACGCAGTTTACGAGCATTGCCTTCTGATCGGCTCTGTCGAACGCTTCGCAGACTATCTCTTCGTTACACAAAAGCGTTGGGATATTTTCCTCGGTGAGCTTTATGCAGTCTGTTCTGATATCACAGTAAGGAGCAATCTGACGCAGTGTATCGGCAAGTGCAGTGGTCTTGAACTGTCCGAGCTGAGCAGGGAAGTACTGCTGTCGGTTGAGGTTCGAGATGTCTACTGTGTCGAAGTCCATAAGGTGCAGCGAGCCAACTCCTGCGCGTGCAAGGTGAATGGCGATATTGGAGCCGAGTCCGCCGAGTCCGCATATTGCCACGGAGGCTTTTGCAAATTTTTTTTGCAGCTCCTCACCGTGACGCTCCGCTAAAGCGCGGTACATTTCTTCCTTTGTGGGTATCATATCAGCCTCCGCCCACGAATTGCACGATCTCTACGATGTCACAGTCTTTGAGTATCGTCTGTACGTACTTCGCCTTTGGCAGGATCTCGTAGTTTAGCTCCACTGCCACCTGAACGGGGGAGTAGTTCTCCATTTCAAGGAGCTCAGAGACGGTTTTTCCTGAAACATCGAGCTCTTTGCCGTTTACTGTTACCATAAGATATCACCCTTTTAACAAAAACTGCGGATATACCAAGCCGGTACATCCGCAGACGAGCAACGATATATCCCTACGTTGGCATTATCCAAATCAGGTTACGGGTCGGGACAGTACCAGTCCCCTCTCAGCTGCTTCTGCGGCTCCCCATAAAAATATGATAGCTCATTCAAGTGTTTAAATGGTGAAATTTGTGTGAAAAATACGTGTTAACGTATATGACGCAGAACAAAACCGATATTGACGTTAGCGGGATATTGCTGTATAATAGTATGGTGAGAAAAAGTTCTGATGATTCTTAGGAGTATTTTATGGATAAGATCGAGAGAATGAAGGAGCTGAACGCGATGCTCGCGAAGGCTTCTGATGCATATTACAATACAGGAGCAGAAATGATGTCCGACCACGAATACGATGCACTCTATGACGAGCTCGAAGCCCTTGAGCGCGAGACGGGCGTTATCCTCAACGGCAGCCGCACTCAGCAGGTTGGATATGAGGTCGCTTCGTCACTGAAAAAAGTCCGTCATGCCTCGCGTATGCTGTCGCTCGAAAAAACCAAGAGCGTTGATGAGCTGAAAAGCTGGCTTGGCGACAGGGTGGGATTCCTTAGCTGGAAGCTCGACGGGCTTACGCTCGTGCTGACCTATTCGGGCGGAGAGCTCGTACAGGCGGTCACGCGCGGAAACGGTGAAATAGGTGAGGACATAACGGCAAATGCGCGTCATATTATTGGTATACCGGCGGTTGTTCCGTTCAAAGGAGAGCTCGTGGTGCGTGGTGAATCGCTGATGAAGTACTCTGATTTTGAGCGTGTTAATTCCGAGACCGACGAAGGGGCGAAATACAAAAATCCGCGTAATCTCTGCGTGGGAACAGTCCGCAATCTCGATTCGCGCGTGACCGCGGAGAGAAATGTGAACTTTTTCGCGTTCAACCTCGTCTCTGCACAGGGCTATGAGGAAAATTCCTTCTCAAAGCGGCTTGAATGGCTTGCATCGCTCGGTTTTCAGACCGTTCAGGGAAGGCTTGTTGACAGTAAAAATATAGAGGAGTCGGTTATGGAGTTCGAGTCTGCAATAACCGAGAATGAGTTTCCGTCCGATGGACTTGTGCTCACCTTTGATGATGTGGAGTACGGGTTAAGTCTCGGGCAGACCTCCCACGCGCCGAGAAACGGTATCGCGTTCAAGTGGCGCGATGAGACCGCAGATACTACGCTGAGAGAGGTGGAGTGGTCGGCAAGCAGAACAGGTCTGCTCAATCCTATAGCGCTGTTCGATCCCGTGGAATTAGAGGGGACGACGGTCGCGCGCGCACTTGTCCACAATCTGAGCATAGTGAAGCAGCTTCGTCTCGGCATAGGCGATACGCTTACTATTTTCAAAGCGAACATGATAATCCCGCAGGTACTTGAAAACAAGACGTGCTCGGGATCTTTGGAGATACCTGCCGTATGTCCCGTGTGCGGGGGAAAGACCGAGATAAGGAGCTCAGATGACGATGTGGAAACGCTTGTCTGCGGAAATCCCGAGTGTGCCGCGAAACATATCGGCAAATTCGAGCATTTTGTCGGCAGGGACGCTATGAATATCGTGGGAATGTCAACAGCTACGATAGAGGTTCTCGTTTCCGAGGGCTTTGTCAGGGAGTTCCGTGATTTCTATCATCTTGATGACCATAAGGAAAGGATAGTATCGCTCGAAGGCTTTGGTGAAAAGTCCTATCAGAAAATGCAGGAGGCGATAGAGTCTTCTCGCCATACCGAGCTCAGTCGGGTGCTCTATGCACTGGGAATACCGAATATAGGCAGGGCAGCGGCGAGGCTAATTTGTGCGGAATACACGACTCCCGAGGTTTTAGAGCGACTGACCGCCGATGAGCTCACGGCGATAGACGGAATAGGCGAAGTGCTTGCAGGGGAATACATGAGATTTTTCGCCGATGAGACAAAGCTGTCGGAGTACCGCAGACTTGTCGCGGAGCTTGATATAGCTTTACCCGAGCAGATCAGCTCAGAGTCCGCTATCGCAGGAAAGAGCTTCGTCATAACGGGCTCGGTACACATCTGGAAAAACAGAAACGAGCTAAAAGCCTATATTGAAGCAAACGGCGGACGTGTTGCTTCGGCGGTCTCGTCCAAGACAGATTACCTCATCAATAACGATACGCTTTCTGGTTCCACCAAAAACAAGACTGCGAGATCTCTCGGTATACCGGTGATATCAGAAGAAGAATTCAGGAAAATGGTATAAAAATATAAAAAACGGGACTGTAAAGTCCCGTTTTTTACTAATGCCTGAAACGTTGATGTTATTATTCATGTGATGTTATTTTGAATGTGATTTTTTCAGATTGCTCGACCTCGCTTACAGAGATCACTCCGACGGTTACGCGAATGTGCTCCAGAAGTGCCTGTTTGTCGATCAGAGCCTTACGGGGACGCAGTGTTATTATTGCGGAATATAAAGAATTTTGTGAATCGTTTGTACCGGTTACCTGAAGATTTGCAATAGCAAGCCAGTTGTTCTTGCAATACCGGAGGACATGGTCGAGAGAGGTTTTGTTCTGATAGCTGAGAACTATCTGAAAGTCCGGAGCTCTCTGGAAAAGATGACGGACGTTGTTGAAGCATATTTCGGCGGCGAGTACCAATATGGCAGCTATGATCGCTCCCTCATAGAAGCCTGCGCCTATCGCAAGGCCGATTATACCGCACGCCCATAATCCCGCAGCGGTAGTGAGTCCCTTTATCTTGTTGTTTTTAGTAACTATGATAGTACCTCCGCCGATAAAGCCAAGTCCCGGAACGACCTGTGCGCCTATACGGGAAATATCGGTGGGAAGGTGAGCATTCAGATATAGATAGATACCTGTCATAGAAGCAATGGTTGCGCCGATACAAACGAGTATATGCGTTCTGAAGCCTGCCGGTCTGTTCTTGTATGAGCGTTCAATACCGATCACCGCACCTATAATGAAAGCTGCGATAAGGCGAAATGTTACCGAGAGCAGGTTTATGTCCCTTAGTTTATCAAGGATAGAAAGCATAACAGATTCCTTTACGATATGAGCTCCTGAACTGAATATACACAGTTCAGTACGGCAACGGTGGAGAGCATTTGTGAGTGTGAAGGTTTTTCATCACTGAGCCTGATAGTAATTATAGCGGAAGGGAATTTATCGATCTCACGCTTTGAGTTTTCTATATCGGCGTCAAAGATATGAGCGCCCTCTTCTGCTATAGTACGTTTTATCACATCAAAATCGTCGATACTGTCAAACTCCACAAATAGCGTTATGTAGCGGAGCTTTCGCTTAAAAGCGATTTCCAGCGGCTGAAGGACTTCCATCGAGATGATTATGAGTATGTCTGAGATTATGACACATTCGTAGAAGCCCGAGCCGGCTGCTATACCCAGACAGACTGCGGCAAAAAGACCGATCGCGGTAGTCAGTCCGGAAACCTGCTGATGAGAGATACCTATGATAGTACCCGCAGCGAGGAAGCCTATGCCGTTTATTACCTGTGCCGAAAAGCGTGTGCCGTCGAATTTTATCTCCGAATATTCCGCCGCAAAAGCCCATTGTTCACAGAGCATCTGATATTCATACATGGATATAAGTATTGTCAATGCAGCACCGATACTGGTGAGCATATACGTGCGCATACCGGCGTTACAGTGCTTCTGTGACCTGCCGAAGCCGATAACTTCTCCTGAAACGAGCGCGAGGACAAGCCTTATGATAACAGACGTCAGGTTGAATTCTCTGAGGTATTCAAGTGAAGACATTTTATGCCTCCTTTTTTAATGAAATTATCTTACCTTTTTTGCGATATCGTCAATAAGTTTGGCAAGCAGATCCGCCTGAGCCATTGAGCCGAGATCTCCTTCGCGGCGCGAGCTTACTGAGACTGTTTCTCCCTCAAGCTCCTTGTCGCCGACAGTTACCCAAACGGGGAGCTTTTCGAGCCTTGCGTCACGTACCTTCTTGCCGACCTTTTCGGCTCTGTCATCTATAGAAGCACGTATGCCCGCAGCTTCAAGTTTTGAAAGAAGCTCTTGGCAGTATTCGATGTGGCGGTCCGCAACCGGGATTATCCTTACCTGTTCGGGAGCTACCCACAGAGGCATTGCGCCAGCGTACTTCTCTATCATGTATGCGAGAGTTCTCTCATAACAGCCGAGAGAGGTTCTGTGAATGATGTAAGGACGCTTCTTCGAGCCGTCAACATCGACGTATTCCATGCCGAAGCGCTCAGCAAGGAGCATATCTATCTGAATGGTAACGAGTGTATCCTCTTTGCCATAAACGTTCTTGTACTGGATATCCAGCTTAGGACCATAGAATGCAGCTTCGTCGATGCCGATAGTATAATCGAGTCCGAGGTGATCGAGGATCTTGCCCATTACCTCCTGAGCGTAGTCCCACTGCTCCTTAGTACCCTCGTACTTGTTTTTTGGATTTGCCGGATCCCACTGAGAGAAGCGGAAGGTGCAGTCCTCAAGGAGCCCTACAGTACCGAGCATTTCCTTCGCGAGTGCGAGACAGTCAGCAAATTCCTGTTCGAGCTGATCGGGACGGAGCACGAGATGTCCCTCGGATATAGTGAACTGACGCACGCGGATAAGCCCGTGCATTTCACCGCTGTCCTCCTTGCGGAAGAGGGTAGAGGTCTCGCCGAGCCTCATGGGAAGGTCGCGGTAAGAGCGCTGTCTGTTTAGGAATACCTGATACTGGAAAGGACAGGTCATCGGTCGCAGTGCGAAGCATTCCTTTTCTTCGTCGTAGGGGTCGCCCATAATGAACATTCCGTCGAGGTAGTGATCCCAGTGACCAGATATCTTGAAGAACTCTCTCTTTGCGAAGAACGGAGTCTTTGTGAGGAGATAGCCGTGCTTCTGTTCAACGTCCTCTACCCAGCGCTGGAGAGTCTGGATAACTCTTGCACCCTTGGGGAGGATAACTGGGAGTCCCTGTCCGATAACGTCAACTGTCGTGAAATATTCGAGTTCGCGACCCAGCTTGTTGTGGTCGCGCAGCTTAGCCTCTTCGCGCTGCTTGATGTCCTCCTCCAGCTCAGCAGCCTTGGGGTAAGCCGTAGCGTATACGCGCGACAGCATTTTGTTCTTCTCGCTGCCTCTCCAGTAAGCGCCTGTGCATGAGAGCAGCTTGAATGCTTTGACGGGAGCTGTAGTCATGAGGTGAGGACCTGCGCAGAGATCGACGAACTCTCCCTGCTTATAGAATGAGATAGGCTCGCCCTTGCCTACGTGCTCCTCACAGAGCTCGACCTTATAGGGCTCGTCCATTTCCTTCAGCTTAGCGATAGCCTCGTCGGGTGAGAGCTCGAACTGTTCAAGAGAGAGTCCTTCTTTGACTATCTTCTTCATCTCGGCTTCTATTTTTTCAAGCTCCTCCGGAGTGAACGGTTTTTCGAGATCAAAGTCGTAGTAGAAGCCGTTGTCGATGGCGGGACCGATAGCGAGCTTTGCATTAGGGTATAGCCTCTTTACTGCCTGAGCGAGAATGTGAGAGGCGGTGTGCCAGAAGGTCTTTTTGCCGTCGATAGAGTCGAAGGTGCAGACCTCAAACTCGCAGTCACTGTCAACGATCGTGCGCAGATCCTTGACCTCTCCGTTTATCTTTACGCAGCAGGCTGCCTTGTAAAGACCCATACCTATTCCCTTGATTATCTCCGCAGCAGGCTGTGCGGACTCGATCTCGCGGACGCTGCCGTCCTTTAATGTCAGTTTTATCATAATAATTTCTCCTTTATGTATTATTCGTTGTTTTGTGATTTACAGGTCACGCATTATCCCAGCCGAGGATCTCAAATTCGTCATCATAAAGCTCCAGTGAAAGCTTGTCTATCAGGCTGCCGTTGGAGCAGTCGACCGAGAAGCATACGACAGCGCCGTCTTCCTCGTCGATATCAACGTAGATGCTGATGATCTTAATGCCCGACATAAATTTATCGGTGCTGCCCTCGCTGTAGCCCTCGTCCTCGATCAGCCGAACTATGCGATCCTTGCTGCCGTTGACTTTTTCGAGCTTAGCAGCGATGTCGGAGAGGTTGTCCATAATGGTCTGTTCGTCCTCTACATAGAATCGGACGGTCATCATCTCGTCCCAAAGCTTGTAGGGGAGCTCGAACGCCTCTTCCTTTTCGTTATATTTTATATTGCTCATATCCCACCTCCTATGCGCAGGGGACAAAAAAGCCCCTTACGCCTTAAATATAGGCACAAGGGGCGACAGTATCGCGGTTCCACCCTGATTCACACAGACAATAAATCTGTATCTCATTGGCTCGGTAACGGGAGCAGCCGGCGTGTATTAGACGCACTCGGAGGCGGTATGCTGAGCCCCTGCCGCTGCTGCCTTGCACCTTATGGCAGTTCTCTGTAAGCGGGAATAGGAGGAAGCCTTCCTCGTCATAGCTTTTAATGTATTACAAAGATATATTATCACAATTTTATATTTTTGTCAAGAGCAATTTAAGGAATTTTCATCAGATCAACGAACATTGTGATCTCAATTGTATGAATTATTCTCGGATGAGAAATATTCATTGCTTCGTTGATATCTTATCATAATACTTTGAACATTATTGAACAATTTTAACTTTATTTTGTATTGCAAAATAAGTGCAAGTATGATATAGTAAAAATAGAAAGTTTCATTTAATGATCAGGGGGAATACTTATGGCTGGAATGAAAAAAGTATTTGCGGCAATGGCATCTATTGCGCTTCTTACAGGGGAAACATATATGCTGCATTATAATGTGGGTAAAACTGTTACAGCGGCAGATCTTTCAGCTCAATACAGCGAAAGTTCTGCCTCCGAGCTGATACGCGGAAACCTCATAAGCAGTATTGAAGTTCTTGATACGGACTATTACAGCGGCTGGTCGATTGACACTGACCTTGAAGCAGGTGACAAGGTTTTTGGTGACAGAGATACAGAAAAGGCTGCTGTTTCCGAACTGCCCACAAAGCTGAATGGAGCGGAGCTTATACTTACTCCCTGCGATGCAAAGAACTCTTCGGAAAATCAGGCAGTTCTTACAGCAGCACAGGACATTACGCTTTATGTGGGGCTTGACAGCCGTGTAGCAGCTGCTCCTTCATGGATGTCAGGGTTTACAAAGACCGATGATACAGTAAAGACATCTAACGATGTTACATTCATACTCTACTCAATAGAAATGAAGCAGGACGAAACTGTCATTCTCGGCGCAAACGGACAATCAAGCGGATGTATGAATTACATTGTCATTGCTTCTGATAACAGTTCATCGGGAATTATCGGTGATGTGAATACAGACGGATATTTTAATGTTTCAGATGTTCTTCTTCTTCAGAAATGGCTGCTTGCTGTACCTGATACTACTCTTGCAGACTGGAAAGCAGGAGATCTGTGCGAAGACGGCAAGCTTAATGCTCTTGACCTTTGTCTTATGAAGCGCGAGCTTTTAAAGAATATTCCGGGCGGCGCAATAGTTCCTTACGATCAGCGCACGTTCAGCTTTAACGTATCAAGCAATTTGTTCGATCAAAGCAATACGGATACTCTTGGACTTTCGTATCCGACAGGCATTGAGACGGTTACTGTCTGGAAAGCCGCAGACTCCGGCGATCACTACTGCAATGGCGTCTGCCTTGCAGAGTACAATGGGAAAATCTACTGTCAGTGGCAGAGTTCTGCGGTTGACGAGGACTCTGACGACACTCACGTTATGTATTCGATAAGCAGCGATAAGGGCAGGACATGGAGCGATCCGCAGGTGCTTGCACAGGATATCGGCGACGGTTACTGCACGTCCGGCGGCTGGCTTGCTACAGAAGATAAGCTTGTGGCATACATCAATTTCTGGGATAACAGCCTGTCACCCAAGGGCGGCTGGACATATTACATGACTTCAACCGATGGCATTACATGGACATCTCCCGAGCAGGTCACTATGGCGGACGGTACTCCTCTCAGCGGAGTGTTTGAGCAGGATCCGCACATTATTTCAACGGGGCGTATAGTCAATGCAGCGCATTTTCAAGAGGGACTCAAGGTGTGTCCGATATACACTGATGATCCGAGCGGTATCACCGGTTGGAAAAAGGGCAGCTTCACACCTACTGTCAGCGGCTCGCAATCCGTTGAATTAGAGCCGAGCCTGTTCGTGCAGACGGACGGTACGCTTTGTATGATATTCCGCGACCAGAGCGGAAGCTACACGAAGCTTGTTTCCTATAGCTTTGACGACGGCGTTACATGGAGCGAGGTACAGTCAACGGATATGCCGGATGCGCGTACAAAGCAGAGCGCAGGCAACCTCTCTGACGGCACCGCATTTATGGCAGGCTGCCCGGTAAATAACAGCCTGAGAAGTCCCCTTGCGGTGACGTTATCCAGGGACGGCAAGACCTTCGATACTGCTTATCTTCTCCGCAGTAATTCAAGCGATCCCGAGCTCGTTTATACCGGAACTGCTAAACGCAAGGGCTTTCATTACTGCAAGAGCCTTGCTGCTAACGGTTCACTGTACGTTGGATATGCTACAAATAAGGAAGCTGTGGAGATAACCATAGTCCCCGAGACGAGCATTGCTCTGAATTGACCTGTGATCTTATACGTGCAGGCAAGACAGCTGTTTTGTGATACGAGTGTGGTCGTCACTATTCCTCTTTGCAGGGAGGATCGAAACACAGAGTGCTCTATTGATGAGATTGATTTTTTCACGATGGCATGATATAATAAATGATAATATATTTAGGATATGATATTATGGAGGACTTTAAATGAAAAAAAGAATGATCTGTTTATCGTGCCTGTGCGGCTTGGTGCTTGCTGTTGGCTCTGCCGGTGCATACAGTGCCGGAGCTCCTTCACGGATAACAGCTGTCAATGCTGCTGAGACTGATTCAAACAGTGCTGGCGTCAGTATTTCTAACGCAGCAATACAGGCTGGTGTACCGATCAGAGTGAGCATGAACGGTATCATCACGGCAAATGCTTCTTACAAATGGACCGTAGGAGGCAAAATCGTCGGAGCTGATAGTGACAGCTATACCCCGACCGCAGATGACTATGAGAAGATGATAACTGTCACCGTAACTGCAGACGGAAAGGAATATTCGGCATCTGTATATTTCAGTGAATTGCCGGTCGTGTATATCAATACCGCTGAAGAGATCACAAGCAAAACGGAATATATAGCGGGGACCTGCAGTATTCAAGGTAATTCTGAATTCAGCAATACTGCCCAGCTCTATAACGGATCTATCCAGATCAGGGGGCGCGGTAATTATACATGGGTACATGATAAAAAGCCGTATAAGATCAAGCTTGATACTAAAACGGACATATTCGGCATGGGCGAAAGCAAGCACTGGGTGCTGATGGCGGAATATATGGATCCTACGCATCTGCGCAACGAGATCATGCCTGAGCTTTCTGAAACACTCGGGTTCGATTATACTGCCAACTCCGAAGCGGTAGCAGTTGTGCTCAACGGTGAGTATAACGGTCTGTATCACCTTGGAGAAAACGTAAAAATAGCAGAAAACCGCGTCAATATCTATGATTGGGAGGAGACTGCGGAAGATATCTCAAAGGCGGTATACAAGCAGCAGAAAGCGTCAGGGATGACCAAGGATGATCGTGATGCTCTTGAAGATCAGCTTGTTGAAGATCTTGAATGGATAACATCAGGAACGTTTACGTGGAACGAAAAGAGCTATAATGTAAGTGATTACGTGACACTGCCCTCAGGTATTGACGGAGGCTATCTGCTGGAGCTTGATACTTATGATGATTATCATGTAAAGCAGGTCTCGGATTTTGAGACGGAAGGGCAGCAGCCGATCCAATTCAAAAGCCCGGAATATGCAGTTACCGATCCGGATATGTATAATTATGCAAAGAATTATATCCAAAGCTTTGAAAACGCCGTAAGCTCAGATGATTATTATGCAGAGTATGACGGAAAAAACGAGCATTACAGCGAGCTGTTCGATATGAAGTCGCTTGTGCAGTACTGGCTTATGCTGGAGCTTTCCTCGAACTGTGACGGAATGCGTTACAGTAATTATATGTACAAGGATTTTGGTCAGAAATTTAAAGTGGGACCGTCATGGGACTATGACTGGACATGGAATGCCAGTTACGTTGTGCCTACGGACGAATGGTGGACGGATCAGGAATACTATAACCAGACAGCGCACTGGTACAAATATTTAGCACTCGATCCGTATTTCATTACTCAGGCTTATGAGATGTATCAGGCACATAAGTCGGAGTTTGCGCAGGTTTATGCAGACGGCGGAAAGATAGATACTTATTCACAGCGTCTTGAAATACCGGCGAAAGCCGACCTTGCAAAGTGGCATTCCACACAGGATTATGACAGCGAGGTCGCCAAAACAAAGACCTATGTTACTGAACGTTTTAAGTGGCTGGATACGCAGTTTGCTGATATTGAGACATTGGCTGCTTCCCTTGGATATGAGGCTTCAGATAGGCTTGCAGTAACAGATATTTCAAAAAACGGCAGCGGTGTCAGGCTTACAGCGCAGGTCAATGACAGTAATGCTGAATCAGTTGTGTTCCATGTGAACGGGATATATGCAGGAACGTCAGATGTGACGAACGGAACTGCTTCTCTGACGATCGGAACGGAGCTGCTGCGTCCAATAGATAATGATCTGAATACCGTGCAGATACGAATGAAGGATACCGACGGTAATTATCTTGCCGCTGAAAAACAGAGCAGTCAGGATCCGTGGGGGCGCGGCGGCTGGGATCCGTGGGGCTCAGGTACGTCGGAAACTACGGTAGGCAGCCTTGTTTACTCAAATTTCAAGACATTTTCCGCAGCAGAACTCGGGATATCCGTGTCGGTCATTGGCGATGTTAATGCAGACGGAACATTCAATATCGCTGATGTCGTACTTCTGCAAAAATGGCTGATAGCTGTTCCTGATACAAATCTTACAAACTGGAAAGCGGGAGACTTGAATGAAGATGACAAGCTTAATGTTTTTGACCTTTGCCTCATGAGACAAAAGCTGATCCAATGAGACGCAGGTCAATGCTCTCTTTGGCTATAAGATGAAAGTGCGAATATAAAAAAGCTCCCCGACATAAAAGTCGGGGAGTTGATCTTATATTATTTTAGGTATTCTTTTTATGACTATCTCATATATCGCAACGGAGCTGACTGCTCCCATGATACCCTGCGCAAGATTTCCTGCCAGACCGAGCGCACCGGTTGCAACCGAGCCATAGAATACAGACTCGAAAACAAAATATCCGAGTATCATTATCACCTCTGCTGCAACTGCCGCAGTTATCCTTGCAGCGAGTGAGCCTCGGAGCTTTCTGGAAAGAACGCTGTATACGTAAAACGCTGCAGCTGCCATAGCGCCTTTTATAACAAGAGTTACGGGTGCGTAGGTTGTGTATCCGGCGAAAAGGTCTGCGAGCGCAGAGCCTACCCCTCCTGCGGCAGCTCCGTATGCGGGACCGAGCAGCCAGCCGGAGATATTAACGATACAATCTCCAAGGTTGACATATCCCTTTGTGGGAGTGGGTATGCGTATCAGCATTGTTGCGACACACGTAAACGCGCACAGAAGTGCTGAAATAGTAAGCCTTTTGATTTTTTTATCATGCATGACAGTCACCTCAAATAAGTTAAAAGGGAGAGGGTACAAATTCTCTCTCCCTTGTATTATACTACTTTTACTTCAAGAATGCAATACTCTTACTCACTTAACAGCCTCAAAGCCATGTTCGAGGTCGGCGATGATGTCGTCGATATGCTCCGTACCGATAGAAAGTCTTACGGTATTGGGCTTAATGCCTGCTGAGAGGAGTTCCTCTTCGGTCATCTGAGAGTGAGTCGTCGAAGCGGGATGGATAACGAGCGACTTAACGTCTGCAACGTTTGCAAGGAGTGAGAAAAGCTCAAGACTCTCAGTGAACTTCCTTGCGGTTGCGGAATCGCCCTTTATCTCGAAAGTGAATATAGAAGCAGCTCCGCCGGGGAAGTACTTGTTGTAGAGCTCCTTAGACTTACCTGTCTGGAGCGAGGGGTGATTAACGTTTTCAACTTGAGGGTGATTTTTTAGGAAGTCAACGACCTTGAGAGCGTTCTCCGTGTGGCGCTCAAGACGGAGCGAGAGAGTTTCAAGTCCCTGTAAGAGAAGGAATGAATTGAACGGCGAGATAGCAGCGCCCTGATCTCTCATCAGAGTTGTGCGAAGCTTCATGATATATGCGATATTTCCGCAAGCTTCTGTGAATACAACACCGTGGTAGGAAGGATTGGGCTTTGAAAGTCCCGGGAACTTGTCGTTCTGTGCCCAGTCGAAGTTGCCCGAGTCGATAACAACGCCGCCCATTACAGTACCGTGACCGCCGATGAACTTTGTTGCGGAGTGTACAACAATGTCAACACCATGCTCGATAGGTCTGAGCAGATAGGGGGTTGCGAATGTATTGTCAACGATGAATGGAATGCCGTGTTTATGAGCGATAGCGGCGATAGCCTCAAGGTCGATAACGTCTGAGTTGGGATTGCCGAGGGTCTCAGCATAAAGGAGCTTTGTGTTATCCTTGATAGCATTCTCGAAGTTTTCGGGATCTGAGGGATCAACGAATGTGGTTGTAAGTCCCTGTTCGCGGAGGGTATTTGCGAACAGGTTATATGTACCGCCATAGAGGTTTGTAGAAGAGACGATATGGTCACCTGCTGTTGCGATATTCTGGATAGCATATGAGATAGCAGCAGAACCGGAAGCTGTTGCGAGAGCACCGGCGCCGCCTTCGAGGGCAGCTATTCTCTCTTCAAAAACGCTTGAGGTAGGATTCATAAGTCTTGTATATATATTTCCGGGAACAGTAAGACCGAAGCGGCCAGCTGCGGTATCGGAGTCCTTGAAAACGTAAGAGGTCGTAGCGTAAATCGGAACGGCTCTTGCGTCAGTAGTCGGGTCGGGAGACTCCTGACCTGCGTGTACCTGAATAGTTTCAAATTTATAGTTTTTGCTCATGGTGATCATCAGCCTTTCTGAAAGAATTAATTCTACATATCCTATTGGATTTGTAGGCTATGTATGTAGTATATCATATGTTGCCTACTTTGTCAATAGGAAAAATAAAAGTTTATTTTTTAACTTGGATCGGCTCTACAAAAAGCCCTTATTGGCTGTATGTTTATTGGGATCATCTTTCTGCTTGACCTTTTCGCCGGTATGTGTTATTATAGAAATCAGAGGTTACATCTTTATACTACACGCTATTGTAAAAAGCAACAGCTTTTTACAATTTGCCGCTCTTTGCGGCGTACTGCGTTTTACGCCGTACAGCGCTGCGTTTATACTGCCCTCGCGCAAAGCCGCATGCGGTTTTGCGACTGCTTCGCAGATTGCAACACACATTTTATTGTGTGTTGCAATAGAGGGCAGTATATCAGATGCCGCCTTTGGCGATGTGTCAAGACATAAATTTAAAGGAGTGATATTAATGGCTGAGAGCAAAAAGCCGGATAAACCGCCGATAATGAGAATCGTCGTTCTCGTGATCGTTGCTATTATGGTTATCGGTGCGATAGTACTTCCTTTCCTTTAATATATGTTGTGATCGCCGCTATATCTGTGAGAGCGATCTTTTCCGGGGGGAGCTTTATGGAAAGGCTTATATTCCACATTGATGTAAACAGTGCATTTCTCTCTTGGGAGGCGGTTCGGCGGGTCAAAAACGGCGAGCCCGATCTGCGCCTTATTCCTTCTGCTATCGGAGGCGACCCTGAAAAGAGAACAGGGATAATCCTCGCAAAATCTATTCCCGCAAAGGATTTCGGAGTGAAAACCGGCGAACCGCTTGGTCTCGCTCTGAGAAAATGCCCTCATCTGTATATCGCAAAGCCCGATTTTTCTCTGTATGTGAAAAATTCGGAGGATTTCATCAGGATATGCCATGAGTATACTCCCACAGCGGAGCAATTTTCGATAGATGAGTGTTTTCTTGATATGACGGGAATGGAGCGTATATATCCCGATCCCATAGCTGCTGCGCATGAAATAAAGGACAGAATAAGGACAGAGCTTGGATTTACGGTGAATGTCGGGATAGGGTCGAATAAGCTTCTGGCAAAAATGGCAAGTGATTTTGAGAAGCCTGATAAGGTACACACGCTTTTCAGAAGCGAGATACAGGAGAAAATGTGGATCCTTCCGGTGTCGGAGCTGTTCGGAGTAGGTTCTTCTACAGCAGAGAAGCTCCGAAGAAGGTATATCATGACAATAGGCGAGCTTGCAAATACCGACGTCGGACTTATTCGCAGTATTCTGGGAAATAAGGCAGGTTCTCAGCTGCACGGCTATGCCAATGGCATTGATGATTCTCCTGTAGCCGAATTTCCCGAGGAAGCAAAGGGTTACAGCAATTCAACAACTACGGCGGAGGATATAACATCAATGTATACAGCGCGAAATATCCTCCTTGCGCTTGTTGATTCTGCATCTGCCAGAATGCGCAGAGACGGTAAAAAATCTTTATGTATCTCCGTGACGATGCGGGATACTCAGTTCCGGAATAAGTCGCATCAGCGAAAGCTTGATGAGCCCACGGATATAACTACCGAGATATTTGCCGTTGCCGTTGATCTTTTCATTGAAATGTGGGATGAGGAAACTCCTCTGCGTCTGCTTGGAGTAGCTCTTACAGATCTCACTGACAACTATGCCGAGCAGCTATCTTTTTTTGATCGCGGTGATAGTCAGAAAGAAAAGGAACGAAAGGTAGATAAAACCGTCGATGATATACGCAGCCGTTTTGGAGCGGCATCGATCACAAGGGGGGCAATTTTCGGGAAAACCGAAAATATAGCCAAAAAGCACAAAGCCCAAATGGATAATGAAAATTGAGGGGATATATTTACTGCTGCACTTGTGTGCAGCAGCTTTTTGTTATACGAAACTTGGTATTTAGTTATAACAAAAAAATATTTCTTTGTATTTGTCAAAATACATATTTTATATTGAAATTTATTGAAAAATGTGTTAAAATAGGATATGCATTGAATGGTAAAATTTTAACTCCGAATATATCTTATAAAGAAAGAAGGGGTACAATTGGGAATCATTGAACGTGATGGACAAATGATCAATCAGCGTGGCTCAATACAAGGCAGAAAGAATCTTACGGCTTTCTTTCTGTGTCTAATGGGTGTGCTGATAAATTTCATTTTTGTTAAAGTAGTAGAGGTCACAGGCGCTCCGATATATCTTGATACTGTAGGAACGATACTTGTATCTGTGTTCGGAGGCTATCTCTCAGGAATATTTGTAGGATTTCTTACCAATATAGTCAAATGTATATTTGATCCGTCGTCTCTTTACTATGGGATTCTGAATATACTTATAGCTCTGGCAGCAAATTTCTTTGCGAAGCACGGTTGGTTCAAAAAGCCGCATAAGATAATAATGGCGGTGATGTGCTTTTCTGCAATAGGCGGCGGGCTTGGTACACTTATACCGTGGTTCCTTGACGGAGTGGGCTTTGATACTGCTCCGCTTGGTGAAAAGCTATATAATACAGGGCTGTTCGGTATTGCCGCCTCTCAGCTTGCCGCAAATCTTATAATAGACTTCATCGACAAAGCCGTGAGTCTGTTTATAGTTTTGCTCATAAGCTGGCTCGTTCCGGATAAGATCAAGAAGATGTTCGGTTTTTACAGCTGGAAACAGAATCCGCTTTCTGACGAAGATGTTACTGTCGTTCATAAAAATAAGTCACGAGTAGTTTCGCTTCAGACAAAAATACTCCTTGTACTGACTGTAGCACTCTTTCTCATCGGGATAGCTTCGACGGCTATCAGCAGCATACTTTACCGCAATGAGCTCGTAGGTGAGTATACACGTACAGCAGAAGGGATAGCTTCACTTGCTGCTACAGTGATAGACGCAGACGCAGTAGACGATTACATTGCTCAAGGTGAAAGTGCGCCGGGCTATACCGATATTGAGCACAGGCTTTACAATATACGTGAAAGTGCTTCAGATATTGAATACATATATGTTTATAAGATAAAAGATGACGGATGTCATGTTGTATTTGATCTTGATACTGACGAGCTTGAAGGAGCTCCGCCGGGAGAGGTGATACCGTTTGACGATTCGTTCAAGCCATATATATCTACGCTTCTTTCGGGCGGCGAGATAGATCCCATCATATCCAATGATACTTACGGCTACCTGCTTACCGTATATACTCCGGTACGCGACAGCCACGGCAATTGTGCCTGCTACGCGGCTGCGGATATTTCAATGGAAAGGATCATAAGTAACGAAAGGAACTTTCTTGTTGAGATGATCTCGCTCTTTCTCAGCATATATGTACTCATACTGGCTGTCGCTTGGCATCTTGTTGAGTATCATATAATATTTCCTGTTAATTCAATGTCGCTCAAGGCAAGGGCTTTTGCATATAACAGTGAGGAAGCACGCGAAAACAGCGTTGAGGGCATCAAGACTCTTGATATCCATACCGGCGACGAGATAGAACATCTGTATCATGCAATAGTCAAGACATCTGATGACAGTATGAGGTATGTTACCGATATTCAGCAAAAGACCGAAACTATATCAAAAATGCAGAAGGCACTCATCATTGTTCTGGCGGATATGGTCGAGAGCCGCGATAAGAATACCGGCGATCATATCAGAAAAACGGCTGCTTATACAGAAATAATTCTCAGCAAAATGCGCAGTAAGGGATATTATGAAGAGGAACTCTCTGACGAGTTCATTTACAATGTTGTAAGCTCAGCTCCGCTTCATGATATAGGGAAAATACAGGTTCCTGACAGTATACTCAACAAGCCGGGCAGGCTCACAGATGAAGAGTTTGCAAAAATGAAGAGCCATACAACTGCCGGCAGCGATATCATTGCTCAGGTAATATCGGAAGTACCGGATTCTGTTTATCTTAACGAAGCAAAAGCCCTTGCAGAATTTCATCATGAAAAGTGGGACGGAAGCGGTTATCCTCATGGTATCTCAGGTGAGGAGATCCCACTGTCCGCGCGTGTTATGGCAGTTGCAGACGTATTTGACGCACTTGTTTCCAGACGAAGCTACAAGGAACCGTTCAGCTATGAAAAGGCATCCGGTATAATCTGTGAAGGTTCCGGCAAACACTTCGATCCCAAGGTCGTCGATGCTTTTCTTAGCGCGGAAGAAGAAATAAGAAGGGTAGCAGAGCGATTCGATCATATGAATTGATATACTTGCTTCTATTGCAAAATATACATTTTGCAGGCTGCAAAGCAGCCACAAAGCCGCTTTGCGGCTTTGAAGAGGCAGTATAAACAGAGCGCTCACGGCGCAAGCGCCGTCTGCCGTCGTTGACGGCAGATTGCAAAATATCCTAATAGATATTTTGCAATAGCGCGGAGTATAAATGCCTTGATGAAAAAGGACAGCTGTTTATAATATCAGCTGTCCTTTTTAAATATATCGGTCATATATCAAGAGTTTTCTTTTTCAAGGCGGTTTATTGCCCCGAATTCAAGTAATGCCATGGTTATAGCTACAATTCCGGAAAGAACGTCTGCCACGGGACCTGTATAGACAACTCCGTCTATTCCGAAAAACATTGGGAGAACGATCAGCATCGGCAGGAAGAAAAGGATCTGCCTTGTCAGAGACAGGAAAACGCCCTTTATCGGCTTGCCTATAGAGGTGAAGAAAGTAGAGGTTATCGGCTGAATGCAGTTGAGCCATGTGAAGAAAAGAAATATGCGAAAGAACTTGGTACCAAACTCAAAATATGTATCGCTTCCGCTTCCGAAAGCTGATAGTATCTGCTTCGGGAAGATTTGAAAGGCGATGAACGCTGCAACAGATATCGCCGCACCTATTTTTATTGCGAGCCAATAAGCTTGCTTAACTCTGCGGTAATTCCTTGCTCCGTAATTGAAACTCTCAATCGGCTGAGTTCCTTGTGCAAGACCGATAACTATTGAGAATACTATCATATTTACTTTCATTACGATACCTGCGCAGGCGATAGGCTCCGAAGCTCCGTATTCCGAAAGAGCTCCGTAGTGGCGCAGAGAATTGTTCAGTACTATCTGAACTATCGCTATAGCAAGCTGATTGAAGCAGGAAGCCATACCTATTGAGGCTATCCTCTTTGTGATTTTTAGGTTTGGCTTGAAGTGCTTTGCCTCTATGGTTACTGTCTTGAAGCGGCGGACGTACCAAAGCACTATCAGCGCCGAGATGACCTGTCCTATCACAGTTGCCGCAGCAGCACCCGTCATACCCCACTTGAAGCCGAGGACGAATATTGCGTCGAGTATTGTATTGATGATAGCGCCTGTGAGATTGCAAGCCATTGTTATGTTGGGGCTGCCGTCGGCGCGGATAAGGTGACCTCCGCCCGTTGTGAGTATCAGGAACGGGAAGCCTATTGCGGTTATACTTACGTAATCTTTTGCATACGGCATTATGTCGTCGTTAGCGCCAAAAAGATCGAGCAGAGGAACAAGAAATACGAGAGTGACTGCTGCGATAATAATACCGCTGCTTATAAGGAGTGTCAGTGAATTTCCGATGAAATAACCGGCTTTTTTCTTATCGCCCATACCGAGCGTCAGGTTAAAGCAGGAGGCTCCTCCGATGCCGAGCAGCAGTGCGACCGCCATACAGGCTGTAGTGAAGGGGAATGCAATATTTGTAGCGGCATTTCCAAGAGTTCCGACTGCTTGTCCGATGAAGAGCTGATCGACGATGTTGTATAGTGCGCTCACGAGCATTCCTACAATGCTCGGTATGGCGAATTTAGCCATCAGTGAGCCGACAGGCTCCGTGCCGAGCGGATTTGTTTTTCTTTTTTCTTCCATTTTAAACCTTCTTACAATATTTTACATATTCATTATATAACGTTCGCGGAATAATTTCAATATATTTACCCTAGGCAGAAAAAATTTCCCCGATTTGAACACATTTTTTGCATGAGTGCATATTTTCTTGACATATTTTCTATCATCTTGGAATACGACCTGCCGCCTACAACCGACAGCCTGACACTTCAAACCTAAGTATGACACTTCAAACCTAAGTATTGCTTTTTTTGCAACAATATGGTATAATATTTCTACTTTATATAGGATCGAAAGGAATAGATGAATGAAGATCATACTTGCATCAGCCTCACCGAGACGGCGTGAGCTCATAAAATACATAACGAGAGATTTTATTGCGGTCTCTGCAGACTGCAACGAGACTCTGCCGCATGATATCGATCCTATGTCGGCTGCAGAGTATCTCGCGAACCTCAAGGCACTTGCGGTCGCAGAGCAATACCCCAATGACATAGTTATTGGCTGCGATACGACTGTGATCTATGAAGGTGACATTCTGGGAAAGCCCAAGTCCAAGGAGACATGTATTGCCTTTATGGATCTGCTATCCGGGCAGACTCATCAGGTCGTGACGGGCTGCTCTATAATGTACAGGGATAAGGTGGAGTCATTCTCCGAGGTCACGGACGTTAGCTTCCGCGAGCTCTCCGACGAGGAGATAGAGCGATATGCCGACACCAACGAGCCCTACGACAAGGCGGGCGGCTACGGCATACAGGGACTCGGCTCGGAGCTTATATTCAGCATTGAGGGCGACTTCTTCAACGTCATGGGTCTCCCGGTGACGCGCCTTTTCAAAGAACTGAAAAAATTTATGAGAAATGTAAAGGAGTAATATCATGAACTCAACAGCTTTTCACAATGCGGACATTCTTCTTCCAAAGGACACGGATATGCACAAATGGAGCGTTATCGCGTGCGACCAGTACACGAGCGAGCCTGAGTACTGGCAGGAGGTTTTGTCTATAGTAGGGGACTCGCCCTCAACGCTCAGCCTCATACTGCCTGAGCTCTATCTTGAGCAGGACGGAGTGGAGCAGCGTATCGGCGCTATCCACAGTTCAATGGAGAAGTATCTCACAGACGGCATTTTCACCGAGCACAAGGACGCTATGATATATGTTGAAAGAACTCAGAGCAACGGCATTCTCCGTCAGGGAATAGTCGGGGCAATAGATCTTGAGAAGTACGACTTCTCAAAGGGCAGCACTTCTGAGGTGCGAGCGACCGAGGCTACGGTCATTGAGAGAATTCCCCCGAGGATAAAGGTGCGTCAGGGAGCGCCGCTTGAACTCCCGCACATAATGATACTCATCGACGACCCCGATAAAACGGTCATTGAGCCGATAGCGGGGGAGATATCCGATGCGGACAAGCTCTACGACTTCGACCTTATGCAGAACGGCGGCAGCATCAAGGGCTATCTGCTCGGAAGTAAGGTACAGGAGTCAATAGACAAGGCACTGTGCGCTCTTGCGGCCCCCGAGGCGTTCCGCGAAAAATACGGTCTGGAGGATACTCCCGTGCTGCTGTATGCAATGGGCGACGGAAATCACTCGCTCGCCACGGCAAAGGAGTTCTACGAGCAGCTCAAAAAGGCAAATCCCGATAAGGATCTTTCAAATCACCCTGCACGTTATGCCCTTGCAGAGATCGTGAACCTGCACTCTCCTGCGCTTCAGTTCGAGGCTATACATCGCATAGTTACGGACGTCAACGTGACCGAGCTGCTTACAGATCTTTCCGAAAAACTTGCTCTCAGCTCTGAGTCGGGAGTGCAGAAGATAACCATAGTCGAGAACGGAATACACCGCGATACTTATATCAACAAGCCGCTTTCAAAGCTGGCGGTCGGTTCATTACAGTCGGCTCTCGATGAGATACTGTCAGATATCGGCGGAAGGATAGACTATATTCACGGTACAGAGGTAGTGGATGCGCTTTCAAAAAAGGAGAACTCCATAGGATTCATACTCCCCGATATGGCAAAGAGCGAGCTGTTCCCCACCGTCATAGCGGACGGAGCGCTTCCGAGAAAGACGTTCTCAATGGGCCACGCGGAGGATAAGAGGTTTTATATCGAGGCAAGAAGGATAACGGAGTAATTCAGGAGAGAAAAATGCTTAATCAGTTTTCAAGGACGGAGCTCATCTTCGGCAAGGAGGCTATGGAGCGTCTTGCGCGAGCGAGAGTTGCCGTGTTCGGAATAGGCGGTGTGGGAGGCTATACAGTCGAGGCGCTTGCACGCTCGGGCGTGGGAGCACTCGACCTCATCGACGATGATAAAGTGTGTCTTACCAACATAAACCGCCAGATATACGCTCTGCGCAGCACAGTGGGGAAGTACAAGGTCGATGTCGCCAAGGAGCGCATACTCGACATAAACCCGGAGTGCCGCGTCGAGACCTACAAGACCTTTTATATGCCCGACACAGCGGAGCAGTTCGACTTTTCGCAGTACGACTACATCGTCGACGCGATAGATACAGTCACTGGAAAGATAGAGATAATCGAGCAGGCGAAAAAAGCGGGAGTTCCCGTCATAAGCTCGATGGGTGCCGGCAACAAGACCGACCCCACTGCGTTCGAGGTCACGGACATATACAAGACCTCGGTATGCCCGCTTGCGAAAGTAATGCGTTATCAGCTCAAAAGTCGAGGTATAAAGAAGCTGAAAGTCGTTTACTCTAAGGAGCAGCCCGTTCGCCCCGTTGAGGATATGGCTATAAGCTGCCGACAGCACTGCATTTGTCCTCCGGGGACAAGAAAGTGTACTGTAAGGCGCGATATCCCTGGGTCGAATGCATTCGTGCCATCGGTGGTCGGACTCATAATCGCAGGGGAGGTCATAAAGGAACTTGCGCAGTACGACGAAAAGGAAGCTCTCAAAAGAAAATAACAGAGGTGAATAATATGAAACGAAGCGACTATATAAACTGGGACGAGTACTTCATGGGCATTGCGATGCTTTCGGCTCAGCGCAGCAAGGACAACTCCACTCAGGTAGGAGCCTGCATAGTCAACAGCGAGCACAAGATAGTATCGGTAGGCTACAACGGTATGCCCACAGGCTGCTCCGACGACGAAATGCCATGGGAGCGCGAAGCTGATGATGAACTCGATACGAAGTATCCTTTTGTGTGCCATGCAGAGCTCAACGCGATACTCAACAGCAGGAGCGTGCTCAGCGGCTGTACGGTATATGTGACACTTTTCCCGTGCAATGAGTGTGCAAAGGCGATAATCCAGTCGGGAATAAAGCGGATAGTCTACTACAGCAATAAATACGCGGGGACAAACAGCGTAAAGGCTTCGTGCATTTTGTTCGAGAAGTGCGGTGTCAAGGTTGAGGAGTATATCCCGAGCGGAAAGGAAATAGTACTTTCAGTGTGAATTTTTAGTAGAAAATAAGATGAGCACTATCCAAGCGATAGTGCTCATCTTATTATTTTAGCTCATTGCCCCACTATCCTGAGCGGCGTCCATCAGGCATGTATGACAAATGTATCCGAGACATATTACAGTTTTACAAAAAAATACTTCTGCGCGGAGCAGAAGTATTTCATCCTTTGAGATATTTTGAAAGCTTCTTTTTGCGTTTTTCGTAGTACATTTTCTTATCAGCGTCGGTAACGAAGTCAAAGATATCTTCATTTTCAGTAGGAACGGCAATTACATATCCGGTGCTTGCACTCAACTTAAACGGATTGATCTTGCTTTCATTAATAGCTTCGATGTTTTGCAAAATGGTATCGGTAAGCTGCTTTGCGCTGTGTTCGGTATAATCCGCGCCGAAAACGATGAATTCGTCGCCTCCGAAGCGGCAGTATACCTCGCCGTTTATGCATGACTGCCGCAGAACGTCCGCTACATTGCGGATAGCGTTATCTCCGACACTGTGACCGTAGGTGTCATTAATTTTCTTCAGACCGTCGAGGTCGATGAACATGAGCATGACCTCTTTTCCCTGCGTCACGCATTCATGGTACTGCTGTGCGGTCGCCTGAACGAAGCCGTTGCGGTTGTAAATTCCAGAGAAGGTATCCTGCGCATACAGTTTGCCGAGTCTATCAACAGCATATTCAAGACATATTAGCTTTCGGATATTTTCAAGCGAATTGCTGACGCTTATGCAGAAGGTCTCAAACATGGAATTGTGCAGGGGGATTTTAGCATTGAGAATGACCATATATCCAAGACAGCGTTCTGCGAAATGGAGAGGTATCACATAGTAAAATTTCCCGGATCCATCATTGTCTGCAATAGAAGGAATAATACTGCGAGAGGCAATTTTGTGGGGCTGATAAAACTCTCCGCGAACATATGCTATGGCAGCGATCATGTCTTCTGTATATTTATCCGGTATATTGATATTTCCTATAACATCTGATGAGGTTATATCTACAGCTGAGTCTGAATCCCAGTTTTCGCAAAGGCAGAAATAGAATTCCTCGGGATCAACACTGACGACAAATTTTTTCAGTGAGTCGATATATTCGTTAAAGGTATTACAAGCAAGGAGATCGCAGGATAGCTTATTTATTACCATTGAGTAATCCTGAGAACGCTGAAACTTGAGATAGTTGCGGTAATTAAGCTTTTTAAACTCTGATATATCACTGAGAATATTTTCACAGCAGCCGCAGCTTTCAGTGAACTTTGCAGACATATTCAGGATAGTATTTCTTTTCTGAGGAAGATTATTGAAATGGTTGTACAGCATTTTGCAGGCGAGATGTCCGGAGAGAGAAAGAGGTCTTTCAACTGAAGTTAATTCAACCTGATAATTGTGATTGCTGTAGGTATTGTCAAAACCGGTAACTGCTATATCATCGGGGACTGACAGACCCTCGTCAGAAAGGCGATTTATAGCCGAGGCTGCCATTACATCATTTGCGCAGATAATTGCCTGCGGAAGCCCATCAGCTTTACACAGAAGGCTTTCTACAGCAGCGCGTCCGGAGGGAGCGCGGAAGTCTCCGTAATAAATATAGTCGTCGTTGACAGATATATTATTTTCCTTTAGAACCTCGAGAAAAGCGATCATACGGTCTGCACTTTCCGGATTATCTTGCGGACCGGAAATATAGGCAAATTTTGTGAAGCCGTGTTTTTTGATCATATGCTCTGTTATCTGACGCATAGCAGTTTTGTTGTCGATACCTATATGATACAGATAAGGAATATCATTATCAATACTTACTGCTGGTATACCTGCTGCTTTTATGCGGGCAAGAATATCGTTGACTACCGGCTGATAAGCAAGAGTATTTGTAAGGAGTATAGCTCCGTCAAAGTCACTGAAATCAGGCAGATTGAAAATATTGAATTCGCCTGTATCGTGGCGCGGATTATCGAGGGCTCCGCTAAAAGATATAAAGGCGGATATGTTAAGATCAAATTCGGCAGCAGAAGAAGCGATGCCGTTGAGGATAGAACTCTGATAGCTTTGATTTATTTCTTCGATAATTACTGCGATCTTATATGATGCCAAAACGAACTCATCTCCTTTATTGCAGAGCATATACTATTTCTCGTTAATATTATACAATATTTTACGTAAAAAAGTCAATGGCATTGTATTATATTATTTATTGGAAATATTCATTTTTTATTAATAACATATATGGTCAAGTATATCGATGATGCGAATTATTTCAGAGATAGCGCATATAGTGTGATAATTAAATTCTGTATTCTGAGAAGACTTTGCACTATCATGATAATGAAATGTTTTGCTTTCCAAATCCTATCACCTGAAATTTGAAAGTGTTTTATCTTATTTTTTTGCTGTGCACCTTGCTTTTTATTTATTTTTGTGATATACTAATAAGTAATACTTTATTGTAATTCCGTGGAGGTACAGCTATGCTGACATATGAAGAAGCTAAAAATTATCTTGAAAAATACGGTCAGGAGCATCTGCTTGCATATTATGATGAGCTTTCGCCGCAGGATCAGTCCTCGCTGTTGGCGCAGATAGAACTCATTGACCTTTCGGTCCTCGATAACCTTGATGCCGAGAAAAACAGCAATACAAAGCGCGGGAGCTTCGAGCCGCTCGGAGCTGTCACTATAGGTGATATCGCAGCAAACAGCGAGCAGTATCTCCAAACGGGCATTGAAGCTATCAAGGCAGGCAAGGCGGCGGCAGTCCTTCTTGCGGGCGGACAGGGTACACGTCTCGGCTTCGATAAGCCAAAGGGAATGTTCAACATCGGTGTTAAACGTGAGCTTTATATTTTCGAGTGTCTTATCAATAATCTTATGGACGTTGTTAAGCAGTCGGGCACATGGGTACCGCTTTATATCATGACGAGCGAGAAGAACAATGCCGATACTGTTGCCTTTTTTAAGGAGAAAGATTACTTCGGCTATAACAGTGACTATGTCCGTTTTTTCATTCAGGACATGGCTCCGTCGGTGGACTTCGACGGAAAGATATATATGGAGGGCAAGGGAAGGATATCCATGTCGCCAAACGGAAACGGCGGTTGGTTCTCGTCACTCGTCAGAGCGGGACTTATGGACGATATCAGGTCACGCGGCGTAGAATGGCTGAATGTATTCGCGGTGGACAATGTTCTCCAGCGCATTGCCGACCCTCTGTTCATAGGAGCTGTCATAGACTCGGGCTTGCAGTCGGGTGGAAAGGTAGTCAGCAAGGCTGACCCTGACGAGCGCGTAGGAGTTCTCTGTCTTGAGGACGGAATGCCCTCGATAGTCGAGTATTATGAGATGACAGAGGAAATGCGTACGCGACTCGATGAGAACGGTGAGCTTGCCTACAGATACGGAGTTATCCTCAATTACCTTTTCAGCGTTGAAAAGCTCGTTGCTATAAGCGATAATAAAATGCCCGTACACATCGTTGACAAGAAGATACCTTATATGGATAAGAGCGGAGAGCTTGTGAAGCCCGAAAAGCCTAACGGACACAAATTTGAGACGCTTGTGCTCGACATGGTTCATATGCAGGACAGCTGTCTGGCATACGAGGTCGTAAGAAACAAAGAGTTTGCTCCTGTGAAGAACCCGACGGGAGTTGATTCGGTCGAGTCCGCAAGAGAGCTCCTAAAAGAAAACGGAGTTGAGCTTTGATATGAATTTTATCTCCCCGTATTTCGGGGAGATATTGCTTTAAAGAGGACATAATGAAAGATCTGCTGAAATATCTGAAAAATTACAAAAGGGAGCTTATATTTGGTCCCTTTTTCAAGCTGCTCGAAGCGATATTCGAGCTCATAGTTCCGTATGTCATGGCTAAGATAATCGACAATGGCATTGCAAATCACGACAGTGCCTATGTCATAAAAATGTGCGGAGTCATCGTGCTGCTCGGTGTGTGCGGACTATGCTTCGCGCTTACCTGTCAGTATCTTGCGGCAAAATGTGCCTACGGCTTCGGCACGGAGCTGAGGGCTGCACTGTATAAGCACATAGACTCACTCTCATACAGCGGTATCGACAGAATAGGTACCTCGTCTTTGGTCAACCGGCTTACAAATGACACAAATACTGTACAAAATGGCGTTAATATGTTTATCCGGCTTGCAGTGAGAGCTCCGTTTCTTGTTATAGGTGCAGCAGTAATGGCTGTGCTCATAGATGCTAAGCTATCGCTGATATTCTTTATTGCAGCTCCGCTAATATCGGCTGTGATATTCGTGATAATGCGAAAGACAGTTCCTATGTACAGAACTACTCAGCGCAGGCTTGACCGCGCGGCTCTTCTCACGAGTGAAAGTCTTGATGGAACAAGAGTGATACGCGCGTTCTCGCGTCAAAACGAGCAGATAGAGCGGTTCGAAGAGGCAGTTGATGATATGACAGCGAGCTCCGTCGCTGTCGGAAAGATATCTGCCATACTCAATCCCTTTGCGTTCGTGGTGATGGATCTCGGTATCGCGGCGATAATCTGGTTCGGCGGAGTACGCATAGATTCGGGCTCGCTCACGCAGGGCGAGCTTACAGCGTTTGTAAATTATATGACGCAGATACTTCTTGCATTAGTAGTTCTGGCGAATCTTATCGTAACGTTCACAAAGGCGTTTGCATCGGCGAACCGCGTCAGTGAGGTATTTGCGATAAATCCCGAGGAGAGCGGGAATGAGGCGGTTCCCGCAGTTCAGAACGGAGAACCGGTGATAGAGTTTCGCGGAGTTTCGTTCGCATACGAGGGTGCGGGAGATTCGTCTGTCGAGGACATCACGTTTACTCTTAGAAAAGGCGAAATGCTGGGAATTATCGGCGGAACAGGCAGCGGAAAGTCCACCCTCGCGCAGCTTATACCGTGCTTTTACAGGGCGGACTCGGGCGAGGTGCTCGTAAATGGCAGGGACGTCCGTTCCTACGATACGGCGGCACTCAGACGGACTATAGGATATGTTCCGCAGAAGGCTGTGCTCTTTTCGGGGACTGTCCGCGACAATATGAAGCTGAGGTGTGAACACGCCTCGGACAAGGAGATAATACGCGCTCTTAAAACTGCGCAGGCGTGGGAGTTTGTCTCCAAGCTCCCTAAGGGACTCGATACGTTCATTTCTCAGGGCGGACGCAATCTCTCGGGCGGACAGAAGCAGCGTATCGCGATAGCACGCGCGCTTGTGGGAGAACCCGATATACTGATTCTCGACGACTCTTCGAGCGCGCTCGACTACGCCACTGACCACGCGCTTCGCAAGGCTCTTGCGGCGGATATGTCGGGGACTACCGTTGTTATGATATCACAGCGCACCACGTCCATTTCGTGTGCAGATAAAATAATTGTAATGGAGGACGGACGCGCTGCCGGAATAGGAACTCACGAGGAGCTGATTGCAGACTGCGAGGTCTATCGCGAGATCTACCGCTCACAGATGAACGAGAGGGAGGGGACAGGCAATGCTTAAAACGCTTAAAAGGGTATTCTCTTATGCGCGCCCGTATATTGGCTATTTCGTGCTGACTATTCTCTTTGCGCTGCTGGGCGTGTCGCTCTCGCTTGCCGTTCCCGTTTTTATAGGAAAGGCAGTGGACCTGTGTGTCGGCAAGGGCGATGTTGATTATGACGGACTAAAAACTATCGTTATTGAGCTTGCGGTAATGGTCGCGGCGAGTGCGCTTTTCCAGTGGCTGATGAGCCTTTGCACCAACAAGTTGGCGTTCCTGACTGTCAGAGACCTGCGCACAGATATTTTCAACAAGCTTGAGAGAGTGCCGCTGAGGTATATCGACTTGCACACAAAGGGCGAGCTCACGAGCCGCGTCATAAACGATATTGAAGTTATCTCCGACGGCTTATTGCAGGGCTTTACACAGTTTTTCAGCGGAGTCATAACCATAATCGGCACGTTGATATTCATGCTCACTATCAATGTTCGGATAGCGGTAGTAGTTGTCCTTATGACTCCGCTTTCGTTCATTGCAGCTTCGAGGATAACAAAAGCATCTCATGATTCGTATATAAAACAGTCCAAGCTGCGCGGAGAAATGGTCGGCATTGCGGAGGAAATGGCGGGAAATCAGAAGCTCGTCAAGGCTTTTGTCTATGGAGGGCACGCGCAGGAGCGCTTTGCCGAGATCAATACGGCTTACGGAAAAATAGGCACGAAGGCTACATTTTTCAGTTCAATGACAAATCCGGTAACACGATTCGTCAACGGACTTATCTATGCGGCAGTGGGTTTCCTCGGAGCAATGGGAGTCATAGGCAAAATAGCTTTTGTGGGAAAAATGACAGTCGGCAGCCTTTCGAGTTTCCTTGCGTACTCAAATCAGTATACCAAGCCGTTCAACGAGATATCGGGTGTTTTTGCGGAGCTGCAAAACGCTGTTGCCTCCGCGCAGAGAGTGTTCGACGTGCTTGATGAGGAAGAAGTCTCAGACGACTCGGCAAAGGAAACCCTAAGCGACTGTACAGGAGAGCTTACGTTCGAGAACGTGTGCTTCTCATATGTATCAGAAAAGAGTCTCATAGAGAATTTCAGCCTTGACGTAAAGTGCGGCGAGCGCGTAGCGATCGTGGGGCCCACGGGCTGTGGAAAGTCTACGATCATCAATCTCCTGCTGCGCTTCTACGATATAGACAGCGGACGGATAACCGTCTCGGGACGTGATATTTCGGACATCACGCGCGACAGTCTGCGAAGCTGCTTCGGAATGGTTTTGCAGGAAACATGGGTATTCACCGGGACGGTCGCGGAGAATATAGCGTTCGGACTTCCCGATGCGACCCGTGAGCAGATAATCGCGGCGGCAAAGGCTGTACACGCCCACGGATTCATCAAGCGTCTGCCGAATGGCTACGACACAGTTATCAGCGAGAGCAGCGGACTTTCACAGGGTCAGAAGCAGCTCATCTGTATAGCGAGGGTCATGCTAATGGATCCGCCAATGCTCATTCTTGACGAGGCAACGAGCTCTATCGACCTGCGTACTGAGCACCGCATACAGCGCGCATTCGCGAAGCTCATGGAAGGCAAGACGAGCTTCATCATAGCGCACCGCCTCTCGACGATAAAGAGCTCCGATGTTATACTTGTAATGAACAGCGGACATATCATCGAACAGGGCACGCACGCCGAGCTCATGGCGCGCGGCGGCTTCTACGCGAAGCTGTACAACAGTCAGTTTGCGGCATAGTGAGTACAATTCCTGTTTACTAAGATATAGATCCGGAACGTCCGAAGCTCAAAGCCTCGGACGTTTACTTATTATACAGCTTTCCCTGCCACGTATCGAGCTGCGCGAGCCGCTTGTCAATACCGCCGAGGGTGGCTAATTTGTCCGCGCTCCAAAGCGGAGCGATGAGCTTCGACTTATCACCGTCTCCTGTTATACGCTCGATCACAGTCTGAGGCGGAAGCAGCTCCAATTGGCGGACTATCACGTCGATGTACTCCTCACGCGAGAGGAGTTTCATTTTTCCCGAAGCATAAAGTTCTTCGAGTGCAGTTCCTTTTATGACATGCAGCATTTGCAGCTTTACAGCTTCGGGGTTCAGACGAGTGACCTCCCGCGCGGTCGCGAGCATCATCTCGGGAGTCTCATATGGCAGCCCGTTTATGATGTGCAGGCAGGTTCGTATACCGCGCTCTTTTAGTTTAAAATAGCCATTTGTGAACTCCTCGTGTGTGCAGCAGCGATTGATGAGGCGGATAGTCGGCTCATGCATGGTCTGCATTCCAAGCTCGACCGTTAGTGCAGTCCTTTCATTTAGTTCTGATAGCAGTGCGAGGACATCATCTGGGAGGCAGTCTGCCCGTGTACCGATAGAGATACCGCACACCTCGGGGAAGTCAAGTACGGATAGATACAGTTCCCTCAATCTTGAAATAGGAGCATATGTGTTAGTATTTGCTTGAAAATAGGCGATAACACGAACATGATAACCGTGCTTGACACGCAGGCGCTCGAGCTCCGCCTTGAGCTGCTCCGTAACCAAAAGCTGCGGCGCGGTGAAATATCCGCTTCCGCCGTCGCAGAAAATACATCCGCCGACTCCTTTTGTACCGTCGATATTCGGGCAGGTGAAGCCGCAGTCCAGCGCGGCTTTATGCACCTTGCAGCCGAAGCGTGTGCGGTTATAATAATTGAGCGTATGGTAGCGCTTATTGTCGAAAGAAAATTCAAACGGACTTTGTGTCATTCCGCACCTCCTCTCAAGGTTATTTTATCACGGTCAGGGGGGATTTGTCAATTTCCGCGAGGATTGACAACACAGCGAAAGTAGTATATAATATTGAGTGTAAATTCGCAGCAGAAGAGTGATGGAATGAAAAAAGTGGTTTCAATACAAGATATATCGTGCTTTGGGAAGTGCTCGCTGACAGTCGCGCTGCCCGTGATATCAGCAATGGGGATAGAGACCGCCGTGATACCCACGGCTGTGCTGTCCACTCACACGGGAGAGGGCTTTTCGGGGTACACATTCCGCGACCTAACGAGCGATATCCCTGCGATAGCCGAGCACTGGAAGAAAATGGAGCTGCGCTTCGATGCGCTGTACACGGGATATCTCGGGTCGCCGCAGCAGGCGGATATCGTCTCGCAGTTCTTCGACGACTTCGGCACTCGTGACAACTTCATTGTAGTTGACCCTGTACTCGGCGACGCAGGCAGGCTTTATGCAGGCTTCAATACAGATTTTGTGCAGAAGATGACCAGCCTGTGTAGAAAAGCAGACTTCATTCTGCCGAATATGACCGAGGCTTCGTTCATGCTCGGAGTACCATACGTCGAGGATTATAACGAGGTTTATGTGCATGATATTCTTAGGCGGCTCGCTCAGCTTGGCTGCAAGACCCCTGTGTTGACAGGTGTAAACTTCAATGACGGCAGACAGGGAGCAGTTGCCTATGATTCGATAAGTGGCACCTTTTGCGAGGCATTTGGCAGGAACGTCGACCACCGCTTTCACGGTACGGGTGACATTTTCGCAAGCGTGTTCACAGGCGCGGTCGCGCTTGGAAAGGAACTCGGACAGGCGCTTGAAATTTCGGTGAATTTCACTCTCGACTGTATCGAGGCAACGATACCTCACCTTGACGAGATATGGTATGGCAGCTGCTTTGAGCTTTGTCTCGGAAAGCTGATAGAATATGTGAAATAACCTTGATATTTCGGGCGAAATCATTATTACATATTTAACTGAATGAAGAATAGCGTGTATTGCGCTATTCTTTTTTTATTCTCTTGGTTAACCAAAGCTAACATAATTCAATTCGAGCCACATATCAAATCTGTCTAAATGTCTGTATTACTTCTAAAACGTTAGCAAAAAATATCTGATATGACTAAATTTAGGAATGTGAAAAAATGTTATTGACAGCTAACCTTGTTAGTGCTATAATACAATCTGAGCTTAAAAAGCTTTTTTTAATTACTATATGTTATTTAAAACTAACAAAATATATGGAAAGGACATGATATAATGAGCGCTATAAGCAGAGATCGTCTGCTGTCCCGGATCGGGGTATTGATCGCGGCGCTTTTGATAGCTTTTTCTTCGCTTATCTGCGTAAACGGTCATGCAGCGACGGATTACATTGCTACATGGGCTGATTACAAGGAAACTGGCGGAGCTGCGGCTACTTGGAACGACGTTGCTGACGCTATGGACGCAGTTCTCGACGCAGCTGATGAGCTTTATCAGGGCGGTGACGCCGACGGCGCTTACAAGGCGGTAAATGCTGCATACTATGGCTACTATGAGACCACAGGCTTCGAGCGCAATGCAATGGGCTACATTGCGGGGAGCAGAAAGACTGAGGTGGAGCTCCAGTTCAGCGCCTGCAAAGCGGTAGCAAAAAAAGGCGGTTCGACCGATGATTTCCGCGCAGAACTCGATGCTCTGAGCAGTATGCTGCATGAAGACGCGAATAAGCTCGACGGAGTGGAAGATGAGGGAAGTTCTTCGTCGTCAGGCGGTTCGGGCAATGGCGTAAGCGTTGATGGAGGCGGCGGAGGCTGGGTAACGTTCATGGCGTGCTTTGGCATTATTCTCCGCGAGGGACTTGAGGCTATTCTCGTAGTCGGAGCTATCATCGCTTACCTTGTAAAATCAGGAAACAAGGACAAACTAAAGGTCGTATACATAGGCTGCGTGCTCGCTATCGGAGCAAGCTTCTTCTGTGCTTGGCTGCTCGATCAGCTCAAGCTTGCCAACAGTGCGAATCAGGAGGTCATCGAGGGTATTACGGCTCTGATTGCAGTGCTCGTTCTGTTCTATGTCAGCAACTGGATGGTATCCAAGGCTGAGTCGGAGGCATGGACGAGGTACATCGACGATCAGGTAAAGGTATCTGCGGAGACAGGCAGTGTGTTTACGCTCGGTTTCACAGCATTCCTTGCAGTATTCAGAGAGGGTGCTGAGGTCATTCTCTTCTTCCAGCCGCTCCTTTCAGGCGATAAGAAAATGGTATGGGGAGGCTTCGGAGTAGGCTGCGTAGTTCTCGCAGTTGTATTCATACTGATACGCTTCTTCAGCGTGAGACTTCCTATCAGACCGTTCTTCCTCGGCACGAGTATACTCATGTTTGTAATGTCTATATCGTTCCTCGGCTCGGGTATCAAGGAACTCATTGAGGGTGATGTGCTGACAATGACGCCTCTGCTTTCGGGTATCATACCGTCGAACAATGTAATGGACGTCCTCGGCATCTACCCGTTGGTTCAGACTCTTATTCCACAGCTTATACTTGTGCTGATTACGATAATGATATTCGTAATGCAGGGTTGGAAAACAAAGAACCGCAGAGAGGCTGGTGTTCTCGCTATAATCTTGGGCGGCATCGGCGTTCACAAGTTCTATCTCGGAAAATATGGTCAGGGTCTTATTTGTGCGGCGTTCTGCTGGACATTTATCCCCGCTGTGATAGGCATCGCGCAGGGTGTACATTATCTCACTGAGACCGACGAACAGTTCGAGGAGGAGCTCAAGCCCAAGACAAAGACTCCCAAGAAGAAAAATGAAAAGAAGCCTGCCAAAAAGGTTAAGGCAGAGGCTTCAAAGTAATTCAGTCTTTTATTTCCGCAGTAATGCGGTGCAATATAAAAGAATGGACAGCTAAGTATGTTCATCAGATTTATTCTCTTTGATAAGTTTTAAGGAGGTTATTGAAAATGTCAAAGAAGTTAATTGGTATTTCGCTTATCGCTGCAATGGCGCTTTCATTCGCAAGCTGCGGCGACAGCAAGGACAGCAGCTCTTCCGCTAACGAGTCGGTTACTGCTGAAGTAAAGGACGATGCAGTAGCTCCCGCAGTTGATGAAGCAGCAGGATTTACAGAGATCCCGATCTTTGAAGATGAAGAAGTAGGCTTCCTCAACGTATCCGCAGTTTATTTCCAGCCTGTTCCCATGTCGAATGGCAATGAGAGCATTGAGGACTTTGATCTTCACCTTGAGGCTGATATCGCAGCTCTTGCTAACGATCTCGGCTTCGGCGTAGGTGACTGGGTACCCTACCTCACAGTTGATTACGATGTGATCGGCTCTGACGGAAAGAGCGCTGCTTCAGGTACATTCATGGAGATGAGTGCTTCTGACGGTCCTCACTACGGCGCTAACATCGCTCTTCCCGAAGCTGATACATACACACTCAAGCTCACTATCCACAGCCCTGAGGAGAACGGTTATCTGCTCCACGTTGATGAGGAGACCGGCCCCGGCGGTACATTTGATGAGTATTTCGCTAACGGAAATCTCACTGTTGAGTTTGAAGGCTGGGATTACATTCCTCAGGAGTGGTGATCTTATAACCAAGTCAAGTGAATTACAAAAATGCGTCGTACTTTTGTACGGCGCATTGCGTGTTTTTCAAGGCGTTGCGTTTTTTTCGGCATTTCCGAAACTGCTGCTGCGTTTTGAATAAATTACTATAAGAAGTGTTGACGAAATCTGTCACATTCTTGTGGGAGGTATAGAATTGCTGAAATATTTTATTGATACTACCGGGGCGCTGATAACTGCGGCATTGATAACCGGCTTTGTGTTCGGGTATGCCAATGCGGCTTATCCTAAAAGAGAGCGTATCATCATACTGCTTGGAGGAGCTGCGGGACTCGTTTCTGGTGCAGTTATGGCATATATGAAGAATGCGACGAGTAAGATAGATACCTCTATGTGGAATCTGAGGACGTTTACCGTTTCACTCATTGCGCTGGCGGTGTTCTTCGTGCTGACGCTGCTTGCTCTGATATTCGGCAGAGCTGCGAAGAAAAAGGAAAAGAAGTCAGTGGCGGCGGACATCATGAGCTTTATTGCTGCACTTGCGCTTGCGGTTATAGTGTGCCTTGCGCTGCTTTATGCGCTGCCAACCGTATTATCGTATCCGTATTCGGTACTGCTGGTTGAGAAGTCTGTTCTCTCCACGACCTTCATACTGAAAATGGTCGGTATCCTTTTCGGTATCATACTTGTTTATCTCGCAGGACTTGCCGTTAATAAGGGCAGTCAGCGGCTCGGAGTGCTTACGGCGTTTATCCTGATGAGTGTCGTGCTCCTTTGCAATGCAGTCCGCCAGGTAACTGTGTGCATAAGAGTTCTCCTGACAAAGCGAATGATCGAAAAGACCGATACGCTGTTTGAGATGGCTAAGTTTTCATCGAACAACGACCATTGGTTCATCTACGGGGGCATAATCGTTGCCGTATTTATCCCGCTCATTCTCTACATAAAGAGCGTGAACGTCAGGGAACCCTACAGCAATCCTGCCGAGCACAGAAAGATACGCAAGAAGTGGAAGATAAGCAGACGTTGGGCACTTCTGACAGTCATCTGCCTTACGCTCACAGTGCTCAACATGACTGCATTCAAGGCAATGGCAAACAAGGTGGTTGAGCTCTCGCCTGTAGAGGACGCAGCCTCTGTTGACGACGAGAATATCTATGTATCTTTTGAACAAGTCTCTGACGGGCATCTTCACCGTTTCGGCTATGTGACAAAGGATAATGTTCAGATACGCTTTATCGTCATCAAGAAGCCCAATTCCTCGTCCTACGGAATAGGGCTCGATGCCTGTGATATATGCGGCGAGACGGGCTATTATGAGAAGGACGGACAGGTGGTCTGCAAGCTTTGTGATGTTGTAATGAACATCAACACCATAGGCTTCAAGGGAGGCTGCAATCCTATCGTTATCCCGTACAGCGTGGAAAACGGAAATATTATCGTTCCTATCGAGGGACTTCTCGAATATGAACATGAATTTAAGTAAGGAGGGGACGAAATGTTCGGAAGAATGATCCGCGGAGCATTGTTCAGACAGTGGAAAAAAATGCTTATGATAGCATTTACTATTGCACTTGGCGCCTCTCTTGCAACGGCAATGCTCAGCGTTATGCTCGACGTTGAGGACAAGGTAAATCAGGAACTCAAGACTTACGGCGCGAATATCACTGTTGTCCCAAAGGAGGCTTCGGTACTCAATGACCTCTATGAGCTGGAGGACGGAGGTTCGGCGGGAGCGTATCTGCATGAGGACGAGCTCGGAAAGATAAAGACCATATTCTGGGCTTTCAATATCGTTGATTATGCTCCGTTTACAAGTGTAAAGGCAAAGCTTGCGGACGGCAGCGATGTTACTGTAGTCGGCAGCTGGTTCGATCATCATATGGAGCTTCCCACGGGTGAGCAGCTCGACGCAGGCATAACGAGTCTGAGAAGCTGGTGGGAGATAAAGAGCGGTTCGTGGCTTGACGAAAAGAGCGATGCCGACGAAAACTCTGCCATGATAGGCGCTGCTATTGCCGATAAGCTCGGCATAAGTGTTGGTGATACCCTCGAGGTAAGCGGCATTGCCGGCAGCAGAGAGCTGAAGATAGTAGGTATATTTGATGCGGGCGGAGACGAGGATGATCAGATTTATGTTCAGCTCGACACGGCTCAGGCGCTTGACGGACTTGACGGCTGCATCGACAGCATAGAGGTCAGCGCTCTGACTACTCCCGACAACGAGCTCGCTGTAAGGGCAATGAAGGAGGGTGTAGGCTCGCTGACGGTAAGTCAGTTCGAGACGTGGTACTGCACAGCCTACGCAAGCTCTATCTGCTATCAGATACAGGAAGTCATCACGGATTCCGTTGCCTCACCCGTAAGGCAGGTGGCAGATTCCGAGGGAGCTATCCTCGAAAAGACGAAACTGCTCATGGTGCTCATCACGATACTCAGTCTGATAGGCGCAGCGCTCGGTATATGCAATCTTGTAACGGCAAGCGTTATGGAGCGCAGCAGCGAGATAGGTCTCATGAAGGCTATCGGCGCGCAGAACGGCGCGATATCGGGACTTGTGCTCACGGAGATATTCATAACGGCGATAGTCGGTGGAGTCGGAGGCTTTTTTGCAGGATTCGGCTTTGCACAGATAATCGGTAAAACAGTATTCAGCTCGGCTATAAACGTAAGACCTATGGTCATTCCGATAGTTGCGGTGCTCGTTGTTATTGTTACTCTCATCGGCAGCATACCTGCAATAAGAATGCTTCTAAGTTTGCGTCCCGCTGAAGTACTTCACGGAAGATAAGGAGGCGGCAAAATGAAAAAAAGACGAATGTATCTGCGTATGATAACCGCCTCTCTCATGAGACGGCGCTCAAGAATGCTCGTTGCTCTGCTTTCTATAGCGATAGGTGCGACGGTTCTTTCGGGACTTGTTACGATATACTACGATGTTCCCAGACAAATGGGGGCGGAGTTCAGAAATTACGGAGCAAATATGATCTTCACAGCAGCCGATGAGGAATTTACTATTGAGGACGCTGAAAAGGGAGCTGCACAGATAAGCAGCAGTCAGCTTGTCGGAATGGCGCCGTATCGCTACGAGAACGTCCGCATACGCGAGACTCCCGTTGTTGCGGCAGGTACAGATATGGAGGGCGCGAAGGCTGCAAGTCCATACTGGTCGGTTGACGGTGAGTGGCCTTCTGAGCAGGGCGAGCTGCTCGTAGGTGCTGATATTGCGGAAAACTACAACCTGAAAACAGGCGATACGATAGAGGTGACCTATACCCCCGAGGAGAATGAGTCCGAAGAGGTAACGCTCGATAACTTCATCTTATTTGATATAGTCGGCATACTCGATACGGGCGGCTCAGAGGAGGATTACGTTTATATGTATCTTTCCGATCTTGAGGAGCTTACGGGCGAGAGCGGCGATATAGACGTAGCGGAATTAAGTGTTTCTGCTTCGTCGGACGAACTCAGCTCCTATGTAGTTAAAATTAACAGCAGCGTTCCTGCGGTAAATGCAAGGCTTGTAAAGCGAGTGACCGCCTCCGAGACGACTGTCCTGACGAAGCTTCAGGCGCTCGTGCTTCTCGTAACGATAGTTGTGCTTGCGCTTACGATGATATGCGTGGCTACGACCATGACTGCGGTTGTTGCGGAGCGCAGAAAGGAGATAGGTCTGCGTAAGGCGATAGGAGCCTCCGACAGCAGTATAATCAAGGAATTTATGGGAGAGAGCATGCTGCTCGGACTTCTGGGCGGAATAATAGGAGCTATACTCGGCTTCATATTCGCTCAGGAGGTCAGCAAGAACGTTTTCGGCAGCTCGATACAGTTCCGTCCGCTGCTCGCCCCGATAGCTATACTTGTGTCGATAGCGGTTACGGGCTTATCAAGCCTCATGCCTATAAGAAGCGCTACAGACGTTGATCCTGCGCTTGTATTGAAGGGAGAATAAATATGAGCTTACTTGAATTGAAAAATGTATATAAGATATACGGCGAGCTTCATGCGCTCGACGACGTGAGTCTCAAGGTCGAAAAGGGAGAATGGGTCTCTATCATGGGACCCTCGGGCTCGGGCAAGAGCACGATGATGAACATAATCGGCTGCATGGATAGGCCCTCGAAGGGTGAGGTGCTGCTTGACGGCGTTGATATCGCGAAGGAGAGCGCGAAGAAGCTCACCACGATACGCCGCGATAAAATAGGTCTCATTTTCCAGCAGTTCCACCTTGTAAACTACCTCACAGCGATAGAGAACGTAATGCTTGCACAGTACTATCACAGTATGCCCGACGAAAAAGAGGCTATGGAGGCGCTTGAACGTGTTGGTCTTGCAGACCGCGCCAAACACCTGCCCAGCCAGCTTTCAGGCGGTGAGCAGCAGCGTGTTTGTGTTGCTCGTGCTCTCATAAATTATCCCGAGATAATTCTTGCCGACGAGCCTACGGGAAATCTTGACGAGGCGAATGAAGCGATAGTTGTTGATCTGTTTCATAAGCTTCACAACGAGGGAACTACTCTGATCGTGGTCACTCACGACCCGGAGGTCGCTGAGGTTGCTCAGAGAACTCTTGTTCTGCGAAGCGGCAGGCTTGCCAAAGAGGTCATTAACGAAAACTTTACCGGGCAGATAAAATTTGATCGGGAGGACTGAGGTATAATATGAAAAAACTTGCTTACTTAGCGGCTTTACCGCTTATTTCAGCCGGATTGCTTGCAGGCTGCGGCGAAAAGAATTACGCAGACGGTACATACACTGCCCAGAGTGCGGAATACGTTAATGATGAGGACGACTCCACTGCAGGAAACGGCTACGGAGTTGTTACGCTCACTATAAAGGACAACAAGATAACAGACTGTACCTTCAAGACCTACGAGCTCAACGGAACGTTAAAGGACGAGGATTACGGCAAGGAAAACGGCGAGGTCGCGAACAGGGATTTCTATAATAAGGCACAAAAGGCTCTTGCTGCGTGTGACAAGTACGCAGAGCAGCTTGTGAAAAAGGGAAATATCAAGGACGTTGATGCAATAAGCGGAGCAACGGTAAACTACAACGAGTTCAAGGAGGCTGTAAATGCTGCCCTGAAACAAGCCGAGACAGACGATTGATATGAAAATACTAAGGCATATTATCGTGACTGCGTCAGGTGTTTTACTGATACTCGGAGTACCATTTTTCACATCGGATTACTTCAAGGGAATAGCGAGCGGCAGCGGCGCGGATGCTGTTTCTGGAGCCTCCGTCGTTGTGGATCAGCCCTCGGGAAACTACACCGTACTGATAAATCTTGAAAAGCACACTGACAAGGATAATCTTATCCTCTGGGAAGATTTCTTCGAGGGGAGAGATGTCTCGTTTATTTTCGAGGATATAAAGTGTACGGCGGCTAAGAGTGATACAGGTGGTATACAGCTTGCAGAGAACTACATGACACGCCTTCCGGAGAATCAGATGGTGCTAAAGACAGAAGACCCCACGCTTATGCTGTCAAAGGCAGAGTACGGAAAATTCGATATAATAGTAATGTCGGACGAGATAGCTGCGTTATACAGTGCTGATACACTGTACAATGAAGACAATATAGAGGTACTTCATGTAAAAGGAGCGTCAGAATGAGAAAGCTTAACGCTATACTGAGCATGGGTGTACTTGTGTTGTTTATAGTTCACGCGGTTGCGGGAGGATTTCAGCTTGCCGGAGTGTTTCGCGGAGGCTCGCAGCTAATGAAAATACTGGCATGGATAATGACGGGACTGATAGCCCTCCACACGCTTATCGGAATAAAGCTGACTGCCGATACGCTCATTACCGCAAGGCGCTCGGGAGCTTCATACTTCAAGGAAAACAAGCTCTTCTGGCTGCGCAGGATAAGCGGCTTTGCGATAATGGTGTTCATCGCGTTCCACATACTTATTTTTATGGGCAGCAGCGACGGAGCGTTCAGGCTGAAGCTCTTTGAGAGCGCACAGCTCATCTCTCAGCTTCTTCTCGTGGCGTCGATAGCAGTCCACGTACTTTCAAATATCAGACCGCTGATGATATCGCTCGGTATAAAGGGCTTCCGCGAGGCGTTTATCGACCTGCTGCTGATACTCTCGATAATACTCGCATTTACGGGAGCCGCCTTTGTAATATACTATCTGCGGTGGAACGTTTTTTAAGGGGGAGCTATGAGCAGAATAAACATTATCGGTGCGGGACTTGCGGGACTTTCAGCGGCTATCACGCTCGCCGAGAGCGGAACTGAGTGCAATCTATTCTCTCTCCAGCCGTCCGAAAGGGCACAGTCTGTGCTCGCGGAGGGCGGCATAAACGGAGCGCTCGATACTATGGGCGAGGACGATACAGTCGCGGAGCACTATAACGATACGCTGCGCGGAGGAGTGTTCATGGCAGACCCGAATGCCGTACATAACCTGACAAGCGGAGCTCCCGGGATAATCCGCTGGCTTGAGGGATTAGGCGTACCGTTCAATATGAGCGGAGGAGAACTAATACTCCGCAATTTCGGCGGACAGAAGAAAAAGCGAACCGCATATGCACGCAGCAGCACGGGAAAGATAATCATGTCGGCAGTCATCGACGAAGCCCGAAAGTACGAGGCATCGGGACTCATAAGACGCTATCCGCATCACGAGTTCCTGCGCCTGATAATCATGGACGGAGAGTGTGTCGGCGTGCGCATCAGAGACTGCTACAGCGGCAGAATAGCTGATTTTTCGGGTCCAGTCATACTTTGCAGCGGCGGAATGAACGGAGTATTCCCGGGTAAGACCACGGGTACGACTCAGAACAGCGGAGACGTGACGGCTACCGTGTTCGCACAGGGGTCTCTGCTTGGAAATCCCGAAATGGTGCAGTACCACCCAACTACTATCGGTATATCCGGCAAGAGATGTCTTGTGACGGAGGCTGCACGCGGAGAGGGCGGCAGGCTCTGGATAATGCGCAAGAGTGATGAGCCGTGGTACTTCATGGAGGAGAAGTATCCCGAGCTGAAAAACCTCATGCCGCGCGACGTTGTGGCAAGGGAGATGTTCTTCGTTCGACGGCAGGAGGACTGTGTTGGAGAGGTGTATCTCAATATGACTGAGCTCCCCGAGGATACGTGGAAAAACAAGCTCTCCGATCTGCGCGAAGAGCTGATAAAGTATCTCGATATAGACCCGAAGTATGCACCCGTTCCCGTTCATGAGGGCATACACTATTTTATGGGCGGTATCGACACGGACGAGCTGCACCGCACAAATATCAGGGGACTTTACGCGGCGGGCGAGTGCACCTGTCAGTATCACGGTGCCAACCGACTCGGCGGGAACTCCATGCTCGGAGCTCTTTTTGGCGGCAAAAAGGCGGCACAGACGATACTTTCGGGAGACAATGAGACTATCGGCTGTGATGACGAGCCTCGATATATCGACGAATACGAACCATTTGCACAGGAGGCTTCTCCCGAACTCATTGAGCGAATAAGCGACATACTGCTTTTGGGGCTTGGCATTATTCGCAGCGAGGAAATGCTCACCAAGGCGCTGTCGAAGCTCTCAGTGCTCGAGGAAGAGCGCGAATATAATCAGCGGGAACTTAACCGATTCAGGCTTGCTCAGGCAATGCTGCGCGGTGCGCTCGAGCGCCGTGAGAGCAGGGGAGCTCACTACCGCGAGGACTACCCTGAAAGAGACGAGCGCTTCCGCCGTACCACAGTCGCGCAGCTCAAAGGCGGAGAGGTCTGCATATCGTTCAGGGAGCTTCCCGAAAGGAGGGCGGAGAATGAAGATAACACTTGATATACTTCGCCGTGAAAGTGCGCATAGCAAGCCCTACCGCCAGAGGATAGTCTTTGAGACGAACGATGGAAATGCGACGGTCGCCACAGCTCTCACGCAGATAAACGCCTCGCGATCTTACCTTGATACAGACTGCAGATCTGTCGGGGAGGTGCGCTGGGAGTGCAGCTGCCTGCAAAAAAAGTGCGGAGCGTGCGCAATGCTCATAAACGGAACACCGCGTCTCGCCTGTGACTCAAAGCTGCGAGAGCTCGGCGATACCGTAAAGCTTGAGCCGCTGAAAAAGTTCCCCGTGATAGCCGACCTCATTGTTGACCGCAGTATTATGCTTGAAAACCTGAAAACAATGCGGCTTTGGTTCAATGAGCGTACCAAAGCTGACGAGACTATAGGCGCTATTGCATACGAGGCTTCAAGGTGCCTGCAATGCGGCTGCTGTCTGGAGGTCTGTCCGAATTTTTACTGCGGTTCGGATTTTCTCGGAACTGCCGCTATCGTTCCTGCCTCGCGTATCATCGCGGCGGCTCCTGATGAGCAGAAAAAGGAAATTTTCAGGGAGTATAAAAAGCATTCCTATGAGGGCTGCGGAAAGTCGCTTGCCTGCCGAAATATCTGCCCTGCGGGGATAGATATCGACAGTCTTCTCGTGAACTCAAATGCGGCTGCGATATGGAAAAGAAAGCGGAGAAAAGCCAAGTGAAAAAGCAGAGGTACATAACGTTTTTTGTAATGCTTGTAATGCTGGCAGCTTCGGTATTTGCGCAGTCATGCTTCGCCGAGCCCGAGCATAATTACGCTGTAAGGAAGGATCTGAGTGTATATTTTTCTAACTCTGACGACGTTATATGCTCTATACGCGAGGCAATGAAGCGGCGCGACTGGCGTGTGACGATCACATATCGCTCGCACAGCGATAACACGGACGATATCCCAGAGCTTATCCGCGACCTCATGGCCTTTGCGCTCGGTGAGACTGATGATCCTACAGAAGGTGATTACATATACCACCAGTACGGCGGATATGAGCTGAAATTCAGCAGCGATCGCAGCGGAAGCAGATACACACACACCGTCTATATATATCCGGATCACTACACTACTGGCGAACAGGAAAAGCAGGTGACCGAAGCAGTGAATGAGGTCATTGAGAGCTTTGGCTTTGACGAAAGTACGACCGATCACGAAAAGGTGAGGGCGGTTTACGATTTCGTTCGTGATCACACCGACTTTGACGAGGTACACAAGAAAAACGAAAACTATCACCTCAAGGTCACGGCGTTTGGAGCACTGATATACGGCAGGGCTGTGTGTCAGGGCTACAGCGTGCTGATGTACCGCTTGCTGCGGGAGGTCGGGATAGATGCGAGGGTGATAACCGGTACGGCTCAGTATCCGGACGGAGAGGAATTTCATGCGTGGAACATAGTCCGCATTGACGACGAGTACTATAACATTGACGTGACATGGGACGATCAGGAGGATTCCGAGGAATATTTCCTGAAAAGCGATGAAGATTTTCCCTTCCATATAAGAGATGAGCAGTATGCCACAGGGGATTTTTACGGCAGATATCCTATGGCAGAAAAAAGCTATATGCCGTAACAGAAAGGATAAATCAATGAAAAAAGTAAGTAAATTTCAAATCGTTATGGACATCGTGCTGATCCTTCTTGGAGCGGCATTAGCTACAGGTATTAAGCTTGTTTTTCATGCCTGTGATAAAAAGCCCGACGGCAGCTGGATGAGCTGTCACTGGGCGCAGGAGGCTGTTTTCGCAATCGCTCTTGCTCTTACAGCAATGGCTCTGATACGCCTTATTGTGAGAAGTGCGGATATCAAGACAGGACTTTCTCTTGCGATGATACCTGCAGCAATCATGGCGGCGGTCATTCCGAATAATATGATAAACCTTTGCATGATGAAGGATATGCACTGCCATTCTATGATGAGACCGGCAGTAATAGGCTTTTCGGCAGTAATTGCCGCTGCAGCTGTAATATCCGTAATAGCTGACAGAATGAATAAGGAGAGGGATTGATGCGTTTTAGGGAAAGTGTTCCTGTAAAGAATATCAAGGGCAAGCCGATAAGAACGGCTGCGCTTGTGTTTATCACCGCACTGCTTTCACTTACCGTTCTTGGAGGAACCCTTATAGTTACAAGTCTGAGGAAAGGACTTTCATCGCTTGAATCAAGGCTCGGAGCAGATATAATGGTAGTTCCCTATGAGGCGGCAACTAAGTCCGACCTTGAAAATATCGTATTACAGGGAAATACAGGGTATTTTTACATGAATAATGCATATGCGGAAGAGGTTGCGCAATGCGAAGGAATAGGTCAGCTTTCATGCCAGTTTTTTCTTGCTTCTGCGAGTTCGAGCTGCTGTTCTATACCGGTGCAGATAATCGGATTTGACCCTGAAACGGATTTCACTATATCCCCGTGGATAAAAAAGAGCTACAACAAGGATCTGCAAACACTTGATGTAGTTGTCGGTAACGATCTTAACGCATTTGTCGGAGACACGCTGACATTTTACGGGCAGGAGTGCCATGTAGCAGCGAAGCTTGATAAGACCGGCACAAGCTATGACACGACGGTCTTTGCAAATGAGGAAACTATAAAGGCTCTGATAAGGTCTTCGGTGGACTTGAAAATGAATACGTTCAGTAATGTGGATCCTGATACAACGGTCTCGTGCATACTCATAAACGCTGACGAAGAGCATACTGTCGAGGAGATAGTCAGCGACATAAATCTTCATGTGAAAAAGGTAAAAGCGATACAGACCAAGGAGATGATATCTGGCATATCGGACAGCCTTTCAGGAGTTTCGGATATTATAGGTATTCTTATAGGTGCTGTATGGATGTTCGGCGTTGTTATACTTTTGCTTGCGTTCACGTTAAGCGTCAACGAGCGCCGCAAGGAATTTGCAGTTTTTCGCGTTATCGGAGCTTCAAGAGGAAAGCTTGCAGGAATAGTTATGTCCGAAGCTTTGCTGACAGGAGCTATAGGTGGAGCTATTGGTATCGTGATCGGACTTATTGCCGTTATCCCGTTCAATAATTTTATTGAAGAATCGCTCGGTCTGCCGTTTTTGCTGCCCGGGGCGGCAAGTATTGGAGCGTATGTAATAATGGCTCTGGCTGCCTCAGTAGCTGTAGGAGCTCTTGCGGCTGCTGTTTCAGCTTTCCGCATAAGCCGAATAGATACCGGACTCATTCTCAGGGGGGATAACTGATGATACTTAAAGCGGAAAAGCTGAGCAAGGAATTTATTCGTGAAAGCCGCGGAACTAACCGATTTCCGGCAGTCAAGGAAACTGATATGGCAATTTCCCCAGGTGAGCTTATAGTGATAATGGGCCGCTCCGGCAGCGGCAAGACCACTCTGCTTAATATGCTTGCAGGACTTCTGACTCCCACGAGCGGGCGTGTACTCCTTGACGGCACCGATATATACTCTCTCGGAGACAGAGAGCTGTCAAAGCTGCGCAACCGTAATATAGGCTATATACCGCAGGGTCAGACGGCTATCCACAGTCTGAATGTGCTCGAAAACGTCCTTCTGCCGTACACTCTTTACAAGGAGTCGGGCGGTGAACAGTATGCGCAGGAGCTTTTGACAGAGCTTGATATCATCGGGCTGAAAAACGCAATGCCCTCCGAGCTTTCCGGCGGAGAGCTCAGAAGAATGTCCATTGCGAGGGCTCTTGCGAGGAGGCCGGAGATCGTACTTGCTGACGAACCTACGGGCGACCTTGACGATGAGAACACGGCGATAGTTTTCGGCTTCCTCAAAAAAACTGCTGCGGACGGAGCTGCGGTTATAGTCGTCACTCATGAAAATGAGGCAGAAAAATATGCTGACAGGGTTTTCCGCATGGACGGCGGGGTACTCACCGAAATCAGCGCTTCTCCTGCTTGACTTTGATTATTTCTTGTGTTATTATAATATTGCAATGCAAAGCTATGCAGCTGCAAATTTATATTAGGAGGGTGCTGTTTGTACAATAACAACAGACCTGAGATAGTAGCGTAAACGGGAGGTTTGCGAATACTTTCTCACACAAACCTCCCGTGCTTGGGTCAAAAGCTTCAGGAGGAAAAACAATGAATAAAAATGACCTTATTATCCGTTTGGAAACAGAAAATGACTATCGCGGGACGGAGACTCTTATACGTGAGGCGTTCTGGAATCAGAACGTTCCCGGATGCGACGAGCACTATCTTGTACACATTATGAGACAGCACAGGGACTTCGTTCCCGAGCTTGCCTATGTTATAGAGTATGGAGGGCAGCTCATCGGCTGTATCATGTACTCAAAGGCGAAGCTCGTTGACGGGAGCGGTGTAGAAAAGCCCGTGTTAACAATGGGACCGCTGTGTGTTCACCCGCAATATCAGCGAAAGGGACTCAGCAGGCTATTGCTGGAGCATACCTTTGAAAAGGCATCAGAGCTCGGGTATGATGTTGTGATAAACTTCGGTAATCCCGACAATTACGTTGCGCGCGGCTATAAGAGCTGCCTGAGGTACAATATATGTCTGGAGGGTGATTTTTTTCCCGCTCCTTTGCTCGTAAAGGAGCTGCGCGATGGTGCGCTCGACGGACAAAAATGGATATACTGCCAGAGCGACATCGCCGCGGCGTGTGCGGATACCGAAGCTGTTGAGCGTTTCGATTCGCAGTTCCCGTCAAAGGAAAAGGCATGGCAGCCAAGCCAGGAGGAGTTTTTTATACACTCGCATTCGATACTCAGAGGATAATTATGAAAGGGAGCTTTAAAAGCTCCCTTTTGTGCTATTAAAAATCATTTATAAAGCGGACCGTATGCCTCGCATGCTCTGTAGTCTGCGGATTCGAGATCTTTTGTGCCGAATGCAGCCCATGTATTGGGACGGTATATCTCGTCGTCGGGGACGTTGTGCATAGATACGGGGATTCTCAGCATACTTGCGAGCGTGATGAGATCCTTGCCGATATGTCCGTAGGTGATAGCGCCGTGGTTTGCACCCCAGTTAGCCATAACAGTGTAAACGTCCTTGAAAGCGCCCTCGCCCGTGATACGCGGAGCGAACCACGTTGTCGGCCATGTCTTGTCTGTGCGTTTATCAATGATGTCATGCACCTTTTCTGGGATAACACAGGTGTAGCCCTCTGCTATCTGGAGAAAAGGCTGAGTTCCGTTGAGGATATTCAGGCGAACCATAGTCATGGGCATTTCAGCGGAGGTCTTGAAATGAGAGGAATATCCGCCGCCTCTGAAATATCCGAGGTTAGCGCAGCACCAATCTGTAGCTTCGAGCATAGCGTCGATGTCCTCGTCGGTAACGTCCCACCAGCGCTTGATAACGCCGTTTCCGTTTTCGTCCTTGGAAGCTCCTGTAGCGTCAAGAGCTGCAGCTCCCGAATTTATGAGGTGAATGAAGCCGTTTTCTGCAAGACCCTCGGGCTTCCAGCCGGAAACTCTCGCAACAGCTTCGGGGCTCCAATATGTGCGGACATCTGCAAAGAGGGGAGCGGTACCCGTAAGGAGCTTGCCGAAGAGCATTGAAAGTCCGTTGAGACCGTCGTTCTCGGTTGCGAGGGTAACGGGCTCCTTCTTGCCGTTCCAGTCGAAGCTCGAATTGAGGATAGCCTCGGTGAAGTCGCCGTTGGGCAGCCAGTCCGTCCACTGCCTCTGTCCTTGGAAGCCGCCGAGAATCCCGTTTCTGCCGCGCGACTCTTCGAGCCAGCCCATTTCAGCAAGCTTGGGGTTGCCCTGAAGAATATCTCTTACGATGAGAGTCATCTTAACGCAGAATTCCCAGCTTTCCTCCTTGTGCTCGGGAGAGTGGGGCTTCTTTATCTCGAATGGGTCGATCTCGGTATCAAGGGGGACTTCCTCGTTGACGTCCATCCCCTCGGGACACTTGAGCAGAGCCCACTGATACGCCTTTTCGTACTCTTCATGATCGTATATCTCAAGATTTACTCGGCGGAGTATCTCAGTCATATCTACCCATTCTGCACGTATGCCGAGGTAATTCTGAAAGAAGTCGCTGTTGCAGTACGAGCCGCCGATACCCATAGCAACTCCGCCGATGTTGACATATGCTCTGTTTCTCATCTGACCTGCGGCGATCGCGCAGCGTGCGAAGCGCAGGAGCTTCTCCTTTACGTCCTCAGGGATAGTCTTGTCATCAGCGTCCTGAACGTCGTGACCGTAGATGGAGAACGCGGGAAGTCCTCTCTGAGCGTGAAGAGCCATTGCAGCCGCAAGATAGACTGCACCGGGACGTTCCGTGCCGTTAAATCCCCACACAGCTTTGATAGTGAGGGGGTTCAGGTCCATAGTCTCGCTGCCATAACACCAGCAGGGGGTAACTGAGAGCGTAGCGCAGACATTCTGTGTAGAGAAGTATTCCTCGGACTTGGCAGCCTCGGCTCCGCCGCCGATAGTGGAAGGAGAGATAACGCACTGAACGGGAGTGCCATCGGAATAAAAAACGCTCTCCTCAATGAGCTGTTTTGCAGCCTTTGCCATGTCCATTGTCTGCACCTCAAGGGACTCTCTTATGCCGAACTGTCTGCCGTCGATTATTGGTCTTATGCCTATTTTGGGGTAATTCATGATAAAAACTCCTTTTCCTTGGCGGTTTTACCGCTCAATAATTTCTTTGAATCTTTCGTACTGTGCGCTGTAGTCCACAGAGGGAGCGAATACGCGCCTTTCGTTTCGCGCAAGGCAGGTATTTTCGAGTATCTGTCTGCGCATTGATCTATGGGGAATGCTGCCGTTTTTTATGAGCTGAATAAGCGCATTTCCTGTTACGGTCGCCTCAATGGGACCCGTATAGACCGTGCAGCCGCTTACGTCAGCGGTAAGTGAGCATAGAAGCTCGTCCCGTATGCCTCCGCCCACCATGTAAATGTCGTACACTTCGTCGGCGGTCTCGGTAAGCTCCTTTATCTGCTCGATAGCATAACGGAACTTCATGGCGAGACTGAGGTAAATAGTCCTCATTATCTCACCGATAGTTTCGGGGACGGGCTGCCCCGTAGCTTTGCAGTACTCTTTTATGCGCGAGGGCATATCTCCCGCGGTCGAAAACTGGGGAGCATCGGGGTCGAAATATGCCATGAAATCGGCACATTCCCTTGCTGCGGCTTCGAGCTGAGCAAAGGTGTATTCTTTGCCGCGCGACTCTAAAAAGGCTTTTGTTTCCTGTATCAGCCAGAGCCCCGTGATATTTTTCAGCAGATCGACCGTGCCGTCCGCTCCCGATTCATTGGTGAGTGCAAGCTGTGCTGCCTTCTGCGAAGCAACAGGCTTATCAAGAACAGTTCCCACGAGAGCCCACGTTCCTGTACTGATGATGATATTGTGCTCGCCCGAGCACGGAGCTCCGTAGAATGCACACTGCGTATCGTGTCCGCACACCGCTATGACCTCCGCAGTAGGAATATTCAGCTCCTCACACAGCTCATTTGAGAGGAAGCCTTTACTCTGTCCCGAAGCGACTACGTCGTGGAAGAGCCTGCGCGGAAGTCCGAGTTCAGAAATCACCTTGTCAGACCAGTCCTTTTTTACGGGGTCGAGAAGCTGTGTGGTTGAAGCTATGGAGAGCTCCGAGGAGATATTTCCTGTGAGCATATATGCGAGCAGGTCGGGGATATTCAGTATGGCTTCGCCGTTTTCGAGCGCATACGGACGCAGCTGCTTTTCTGCAAGAAGCTGGAAGGCAGTGTTGATTTCCATTATCTGCGTTCCCGTGAGCTCATACAGGCGGTCATTGCCGATGAGCTTATCGGAGAGCGCCGTCATACCTGTGGTGCGGCTGTCGCGGTACTGGATGGGGTTACCGATGAGAAAGCCGTTTTCGTCGATGATACCGTAGTCGACGCCCCATGTATCTATCCCGACGGAGCTGAATCCGCCAGCCTTGTGTGCCTTTACGAGACCGGTTTTTATCTCATTATAAAGAGCAAGAATATCCCAGTAAAGCGTGCCGTTTACTGAAATACCGCGATTTTTGAAGCGGTGTACCTCTTCGGCGGTTATGATGTTACGCTCAATGTCGAAGCCAGAGAGAACGGCTCTTCCGCCTGAAGCTCCGAAGTCAAAGCATAAAACGCGCTCACTCATCTGCAACAACGCCCTTTTTCAGCAGTATATTGGCATATATAGCCGTTTCGCCCGTTGCGATGACTGCGTAGGCTTTTTTTGCGCGCTCATAGAACTCGAACCGCTCGATGAACTCTATCTTGCAGTTATCGGGTTCATATTTGTTTATGACCGTCTTGTAGTCCTCCCAGATAGTGGGCTTTACATCATCACCCGGGACTACCGCCATGAGTCCCACGGGCTGGGGAGTGTATGTATCGAGGGGGAAAAGTTTCATAACGGCATCAAGTATCTCCGTGACACCGTGACCGTCGAGCCTGACGAGCCGCTGTGAGATAGCGGCGGCAGGGAAGTTACCGTCGGCAATTACTATCTCATCTCCGTGACCCATTTCCATGAGTATTTTCAAGAGATCGGGCGAGAGGACAGAGGGGATTCCTTTAAGCATGACACGGCCTCCTTACTTATTGTATTTTTTGTAGCCCGGATGCTTGCCCGTAACTCCGTACTGGGCTCTCATATTGCACAGGCGGTCGATATTCTCGCGGGATATCTCCTGAGCTCCTCCAAGGAGATGAGCTGTAAGGCTTATTTTGGCGAAAAGCTCAAGCGTTTCCATACGATAGTAGGCTGTGATGAGGTCGGCTCCGACAGTGAGTGCTCCGTGATTCTGGAGCAGCATTACGTCGTGTTCCTGCAAATACGGGGTTATTGCCTCGGGCACCTCGTCCGTAGAGGGGGTACCGTAAGGGGTCACGGGTACAGAACCTATAGCGATGACAGATTCTATCATAGTATACTCGTCGAGTGACTTGTTAGCAACGGCATATCCCGTAGCCGTCGGCGGGTGAGCGTGTACTACAGCTCCTACATCGGGACGTTCCCTGTAGCAGCGCAGGTGCATTTTTATCTCTGAAGAGGGCTTTCTGCCCTCGGCAGCCTCAATCACCTCGCCCTTGTCGTTTATCCTCACGAGGATATCGGGTGTGATAAAGCTTTTGCTGACTCCCGTAGGAGTAGCGATGAAAGTGCCGTCGTCGAGCTTCACGGAAACATTTCCGTCATTGGCGGCTACCCAGCCGAGCTGCCACATTTTATGGCATACATCGCATATCTGTTCTTTGATCTTGTTTACGTTCATGATAAAACTCCTTGAGCCGCTTTTACGGCAGGCGGCAAGCCGTATTTCGGACATAACCGATATTTGCTGCAAAATTTTTTATGCCGTTATCCTGTGATCCGTGATAAAGAGAGGGTGGAACAGGTCAGGAATTTGAACTTTATTGCTCTGATTTTTACGGCAATTTCCACAATAATTGCAGCTCATATAGGATAATTATACCATATAAATACAGAAAAATCAACTGTGCGGAATGAAATTTCAATTATTTGTTTTGAGCTTTTTAAAGATAGTACAGACAAGCGAGAAAGGATCTCCAAATTAGCTCGCTCATAACAGTAACACTGTACGTCCCGATTGAATATAATACATTACAATTATTTACAGGAGGCGGTAATATGGATATAGCTCTTGTGATCTCACTGATAGTGCTGGCGGTGATAGCCGTGATAGAGATAATCTGCCTTTTTTTCTGCTCAAAGCTGCGTACTGACATTCTTCCGATAGCTGCTGTGATACCTGTAACGGCAGAAGATACAAAGCTTACCGAGCGGCTTGATTTCCTCGAAGAGCTCATAACGCGCAGCACTCGTCCGTTTGATATCGCTGTGCTTGTGAACTACGGAGCTTCGCCTGAACAGTCGGCTGTGTGCATAAGCTTTTGTGCTGCTCATACGCAGGTCAGCTTTGTTAGTCCTACCGAATTGGAGGTCATATTAAAAGAAACATTTAAATAAGAGCGTATCTCTGCGTGCACGCTGAAGGAACAAAGCCGTGAATTTTTTCTCTGTGCTCCATTGCTTTCGGGGGATTTTATATTCTGAGCGGGGTGACTCCCTACTGTGTAGGGAGATGTCGAACAGAGTGAGACAGAGGGTCATTGCTCCTGTTAGGAGCCCCCGCTGGCAATTTTGCACCGAAGATAAAAAACCCGGAAATACTACTCCGCGCAGGTTGATTTTTTTGTGATAATATGTTATAATAATTTTATATTATCAAGGAGGCTTTGTACTGTGGAAAACAAAACGCTGCATATCGAGGGAACTATCGAAAGCGTTCTCTATAAAAATGAAGATAACGGTTATGCAGTTGTTGATCTCGATGCAGGCGGGGAACTTATCACTGCTGTTGGTATGCTTGGCGATGCGGAGGAGGGCGAGGTCCTTATTCTCGAGGGTCAGTATGTGAACCACCGCAAGTTCGGCACACAGTTTCAGGCGGAATACTGCGAGCGCAAGCTCCCGAGCGACACGGTGAATATCGAAAAGTACCTCGCTTCGGGAGCTATCAAGGGCATAGGACCGGGGCTTGCCTCGAAGATCGTGCGGACATTCGGAGAAAAAACACTCGATATAATTGAGAACGAGCCGTTCCGTCTCAGCGAGATCAAGGGAATATCGGCAAAAAAATGCGAGGAGATAGCCGCTGAGGCGAAGAAGCTGTTTTCTCTCAGGTGCATAATGTCGTTTCTCTCGCAGTATGATATCAAGTCTCAGTTTGCAATGAAAGCCTACCGAAAATTCGGCGGAGATTCGCTTGAGCTGCTGAAAATGAATCCCTATCTGCTTTGCGGAGACTCGATAGAGCTCGATTTTGTCAAGGCGGACTCCATAGCGAGCGATATGCATATAGAAAGCAACTCCGACAAGCGTGTCATTGCGGGTATACACCATATCCTGCGGGCAAATTCCACGATAGGACATTCCTGCCTGCCGCTTGATATTCTTGTGAAGAAAGCCGAATCGTTCCTCGGCATTTCCGAACAGGACTTTTACAGCTGCTACAACGCAGGGCTTGATGATAATGAGCTTTTTGAATACATAAAAAATGAGAGGGAGTACGTCTATCATCCCGATTATTATTACGCAGAGAAGTTTATTTCCGACAGGATATCTATTCTGCGAGACTTCACTTCCCCCGAGGACTTCAATTATGATACCCTCATCGACATTGAGGAAGAGGAACACGGTATCCGCTATGAGGAGCTCCAGCGCCGCGCGATAACCTCGGCGGTCTCTAAGGGACTCATGATAATGACGGGCGGACCGGGTACAGGCAAGACTACTACCCTTAACGCAATAATCTCCATTTTTCAAAAGCGCGGCAGCAGAGTAATGCTTACTGCTCCGACTGGGCGCGCGGCAAAGAGAATGGCGGATCTTACAGGCTGCGAGGCGAAGACTATACATCGTCTTCTCGAGGTGGTTTACGACGTTTCGGGAAAGCTTACCTTTGCACACAATGAGAACAATACGCTCGACTGCGACGTTCTTGTGATAGACGAGATGTCGATGGTGGACGTGCTGCTGTTCGAGAAGCTGCTGCGGGCAGTACGCCTCGGCTGCAAGCTGATAATGGTGGGCGACAGCAATCAGCTTCCGTCGGTCGGTGCGGGGAATCTTCTGCGCGATCTTATCGACAGCAGGGCAGTTACAGTGATCGAACTCAAGGAGATATTCCGTCAGGCAAAACAGAGCCGTATAGTGACCAATGCACATAGGATAGTTACAGGTGAGTATCCCGAACTCACCAACGAGAATAAGGACTTTTTCTTCTTCAATCGTCCTGATACGGAAAAGGTTGCTCAGCTCACGGTAGACCTCGTTAAAACGAGGCTGCCGAAGGCTTATAAGTACTCTCCGATAGACGACCTGCAAATACTCTCTCCGACGCGCAAGGGACCACTCGGCACTGTAGAACTGAACAAGCTTCTGCAAAACGAGCTTAATCCTCCTTCACAGAAAAAGCCCGAGTGCAAGAGCTATATATACACATTTCGGCTCGGCGACAAAGTAATGCAGACAAGAAATAATTACGACATCGTCTGGAGGCGCGAAGATAACGAGCAGGGGACGGGCGTTTATAACGGAGACATCGGCAGGATAGTCAACATAAATTATGCGGCTCAGACAGCCGTTATCGACTTTGACGGACGTATTGCAAAATATCCTTTTGAGCTTCTTCCGCAGCTTGAACTGGCGTATGCGGTAACGGTCCACAAGAGTCAGGGCTGTGAATTTGAGATAGTCATAATGACTCTTCCCGACGGCTTCGACAAGCTCTATTACCGGAATCTGCTGTACACGGCGGTCACAAGAGCGAAGAAGCTGATGATACTTATCGGTACGGAGGAGCGCATACACAGAATGGTCGATAACAACAAGCGGACAAGGCGTTATACCTGTCTGCGGGAAATGCTTGGCGGCGCAGGAAACTCTGCGGAGGAATTCCCGTTTGCAAATACCCCCGAGGATCTGTCCGACAGCGCCGAAGCAAGGGCGATACTCGGACTTTAGAAGAAAGGAAGATAAACATGGCAAATACGGACATCGGAATAGATCTGGGAACATCTAACATCGTAATGACGATGGGCAACAAGGGAGTAGTCCTCAGTGAGCCCTCGGTCATCGCGTACAATACGCGCAATGAGCGCGTGCTGGCGGTCGGCAAGGAAGCCTACGAGATGATAGGCAGGAATCCCGATTACATAGCTGTTGCACGTCCCATAAGCGAGGGGGTTATCTCCGATGATGACCTCGCGCACAGTATGATACGCGAGTTCATACTCAAGGTAACGGGGCATCAGCTCGTCAAGCCAAGGATAATCATCTGTGTTCCGTCGTTCATCACGGACATAGAGAGCCGGGCGGTGGTCGATGCTGCAAAAAGTGCGGGTTCACGGCAGGTGTATCTCATTCAGGAGCCAATTGCGGCAATGATAGGCGCCGGAGTGAACATAACAAAAGCAAAGGGACACATGATAGTTGATATCGGCGGAGGCACTACCGACGTAGCTATCGTTTCGATGAACGGTGTTGTGACTTCTCATACGATCAAGACCGCGGGAAACGCTATCGACCGCTCGATAATAAAGTATATGCAGAACAAGTACAAGCTCCTCATCGGCGAGCGCACTGCCGAGAGGGTCAAGATAGAGCTTTGCAATCTCTATGACCCTAACGACGAGATAACATATATGGTAAAGGGCAGGAGCCTGCTGAAGGGACTGCCCGCGCAGGTTCTCATAAGCGAGACCGAGCTTTTTGAGGCAATTGAAGATGATACCTTTGCGATAATGGAGGCTATAAGAAAGGTGCTGGAGGATACTCCTCCGGAGCTTGTGGGAGATATCTACGATAACGGACTTCTTATGACAGGCGGAGGAGCTCTTCTCGGAGGACTGCCGCAGCTTATAAAGAGGACGCTCGGCATAAACTGCAATATCGCAAAGGATTCGATAAACTGCGTAGCGAAGGGCACAGGAATGGCGTTCGGCAGAATGACTACGCTGCTTGACGGTTTTGAATCTGCAACTGTATATAAGTACAGATAAAACAAAATGCAGAAGATCAGTAGAATTTATGATCCTGATAAGAAGCAAAAACATTAAATGCACTGACAGGTATAATGCTTGTCAGTGTTTTTTTGTTATAAAAAATTTTCAAAACCCTATTGACAATACAGTATATACGTGATATACTGTATATAACACAATATATACAGTATGTTCAAAGGAGCGCTTCATGAAAATCATAATAAAAAACAAATCCGAGCTGCCGATCTATGAACAGATCGAACAGCAAATGAAATCACAGATCCTTGACGGCACAATCACGGAGGAAGAGCAGCTGCCTTCTATCCGTCAGCTCGCACGCGATCTGAAAATAAGTGTTATTACCACTACGAGGGTCTACAATGACCTTTCGGACGAAGGATTTATCATCTCTGTGGCGGGCAAGGGATATTTCGTTGCACCGCGAAACAATGAGCTCCTGCGCGAGCGTATGCTCTTTGAAATGGAGGAGGGACTTGAAAAAGCCGTCGTCAATGGAAGAAACGCAGGACTGACCGATGATGAAATAGTTTCTGCACTCAAAAAATTTATGGAGGGTTAATATGGAAAACATTCTTGAGATCAATGGCCTGAACAAGGCTTATGAGGACTTTGCACTGAAAAATGTGAGCTTTTCACTGCCCAAGGGCTTTATCATGGGGTTTGTCGGAGAGAACGGCTCCGGCAAGACGACTACTATCCGTTCGATATTGAACATGGCTAAGATAGACAGCGGCAGTATCAGTGTATTCGGTCTTGACAGCGTTAAGGATACCATTGCGATAAAGGAGCGCCTTGGGGTCGTTTTTGACAGTCTCTATCTTGCAGAGCACCTGAACGTCAAGCAGATCGAACAGCAGCTAAAGCCTTTCTACAAGGATTGGGACAGCAAGGAATTTTTTCGCCGCATAAAGGAATTTGAACTTCCTGATAACAAAAAGATCGGCGACTTTTCAAAGGGAATGAAGATGAAGCTGATGATCGCCATCGCCCTTTCGCATAAGGCGGAGCTTATAATTCTCGATGAGCCTACAAGCGGTCTTGATCCGGTGGCACGTGATGAACTGCTTGATATTCTCGCCGAATATATTGAAGATGAGAACCGCGGTGTTTTGTTCTCAACACATATCACTGCTGATGTTGAGCGTATCGCGGATTATGTTACTATACTCCATAACGGAAAGGTATGGTACACCGGAACAAAGGACGAGCTGACCGAAAGCTATGCAGTGATCAAGGGTGCACAGGAGGATATTCCGCCCGCACTGAAAGAAACGCTCATCGGCTTTCACGCCTATCGCAACGGCTTTGAATCACTGATAAAAACGGATGATCTTGCAGGTCTGCCCGATACGCTTGAATACGAAAAAGCAAGCATCGACGAGATACTGGTCTACATTGCAAAGGAGGATAAGAATGAAAGACATTCTGAAAATAATGCGGTTTGATCTCCTCACTGCAAAGCCTCTGGCTCTGGCAGGATTTATAGTGACTGCTGTAATGTGTTTTTCGCTGAGCCTGTTTTTTGCTCCGCTGATTAATTCGTATATCACATTCGTGGCAATGATATTTGTGATACCTCTGCAAAGCGTTGCGGACAAAAGCGGCTTTAACAAGCTTTACGGCATACTTCCGGTGAAGCGCGGTAACATAACACGAGCAAGGTTTCTTTACATTTTTCTTGTGCATTTTATTTGCGAGGTGATCGAGATAGCTTTTGCGCTCATCGCTTTCACACTAAAGCTCAACAGACTGCTGCCTGACGATAATGCTGCATTGAAAGAATTTATCGGCGATGCTTTTTCTGATAAGGTAAACTGCTTTACGATGATAGTAGCTGTATTTTTAATACTATGTTTGTTGTTTGCATATATGGAGATGATGGGGCAAATATTCGGCAGAGAGAACGAGATGAAGATAATCCTTATAACTCTTGCGGTACTGACAGTAGTGCTTGTGGCATTTTTTATGCTCTCAGAGCGTGACATAATACCTACCTTCAAGCTGCCTGAACTTCCTTCAACAGCTGAAGAAAGGATAAAGCTTGGTATAGCTTTGAATATTGTAATGTTTGCCCTGTGCGTGATTTTCGGCGAGATCACGGCAAGCAAGCTCGCAAAGCGCGAACTGTAAGGGGGCGGCTGTATGAAAAAAATACTTGATATTATACGTGTGGATCTCATAACAATGAACGGCGGCAAGAATGGTATGAGGACAATGCTGATAATGCTGTTCCTGTTCTGTGCAGCTATAGGTTTCTTCATTTCACCTGTCGGAGGGCTTTACTGCCCTCTGCTGATTGGAGGCTTCTTCGTACCAATGCTGTTCAATAATGAGCTGAAATATCACAGTGAAAAGCTGTGGAGTATTCTTCCCGTGAAGCGCCGCGATCTTGTCAATGCAAGGTTTCTGATGGCTGCTGTGCTGTATACAGCAATGTTCATAGTATTCTATCTTCTCATGCTGCTGGCATTGAAGCTTGAGCTGTATTCCGCTTTTATGAGCGACGGTGACGAGACTTTTGATATTTTAGATATGATCGTCAAAGTTTCCAGCCTTTCGTTTACAAAGCTTGGGCTGTTCAATCTTCTCTATTTTGCAGCATACTCATTTGGTCTGATGATAAGTACAGGTCAGCTGAGGAGATATTTCAAGAATAGCGAAGCTTTCAACTATGCGATGAGCATAGGGAGAATGAAAAAAGCCAAAAAAAGAGAATATGTATATGCTATACTGATTTTTGCGGCTATCCTGCTGTGGGTGCTGATCGTAAGCGGTGTTTTGCCGATAAATGCGGCAGTTTATATCGTCATTCAGCTTTTGAAGCAGCTTGCACAGGCGGCAAACGGCTTTCTGCTCGCTGCGGTTCTGGTGACAATGGCTGCCTTTTCGGCAATATACAAATATATCTGCACTTTGCTTGAATATGACGAAAAGGAACTGTAAGGAGGTGCTCTTTATGAAAAAAATATTCAGAAAACTGATTGCAGTCTTTTGCACGGGTCTGATAATGTCTTGCGCTGCAGTTCCATGTGCGGGTGCAGAGGAAGCTGATACCTTGCCGGAGCTTCCTTCGGGAGCAGACTTCAGCGAATTTATATCCGCAATGAACGATTACGATACCCTTAATAGCAGCAATGAAGACCCCGGCTTCGCTTCGGCGGCTTTAGGTGTGTTTCAGGGCGATGAGGTCATATATACCGGTTATTTCGGCTGTACAGATATTGAAAACGGTATACATTCCGATGAAAATTCCGTTTATGAATGGGGCAGTATTTCCAAAACACTGATATGGGTAAGCGCCATGCAGCTATGGGAGCAGGGAATGCTCGACCTTGAGCGCGACGTCCGCGAATATCTCCCCGAAGGCTTCTTTCAGCATCTTTCCTATAATGAGCCTATAACTATGCTTAACCTCATGAACCACAATGCGGGCTGGCAGGAAACAACACGCCCGATATGGAAAACTGACGAAGACGAGATGCTTCCGCTTGGCGAGGAATTACAGGCGATAGAGCCTGCTCAGATACACCGTCCCGGTGAGATTACAGCATACTCAAACTACGGCGCGGCCGTGGCAGGATATGTGATAGAGTGCATTACGGGGCAGGATTATTGCGAGTATGTTCACGAGCATATCTTTGAGCCGCTCGGAATGGAGCACACCGCTCTGAATCCAATGCACAGCGACAATACATGGGTTCATGAGCAGCGCAAGACGATGAAAAGCTATCGGTTCAGTCTGGGGCATTGCATCGACATCGGAAACTGCCTGAACTACGTCCCGGCCTATCCCGCAGGTGCGGCAACAGGCACTCTCAACGATTTGATAACCTATGCGCAGGCTCTCGTGAACGATGACGCACCGCTGTTTCAGAGTCCCGAAACGCAGTCTGCGATGTTTGAGGGAACTGACTTCTACGGCGGATCGGATATACCTATGTGTGCGCACGGCTTCTGGTGCGAGGAACACAATGTTCGTACCTACGGTCACAGCGGTGGTACTACAGCAGGGCAGGCAAATATGATATTTGACCTTGACTCCAAAACGGGGCTGGTAGTTATGGTCAACGAACCTGACGGCAACTGGTATATGGAATACTCGCCTTTATGGGTGTTCGGAGATCTGTCACCGGACAAATATGCTTCGGGTGATTTAGAAAAGGCGGATCTGAAGGGCTATTATCTGCCTGCGCGTTCGACCTATCGCGGAATGATGAAATTTATCCCCTATCTTACTGCAATATCGGCAGATAATTTAGACGAAGTGAAGAATATCGGCAGGGGAGTTTTACAGTTATACGATGGTCAGTCAGCCGTGCTGATCGGTGAAAAGGTTGAGCCGGATGATACACTTATCGCTTTGCAGCAGCCGTCAATGGATCTGCTGCCGGAAAGCTTCTATCTTGTCAAGCTGTGTTTGTTCACAGTGTATGTGATGCTGGCGGTGTCAGCGGTCTATATGCTGCGCATTCGTCACAAGCTGAAAAAATACGGTAAGTGGACGTCATATGCCGGTTCGGCGGTCGTTACTGCCGGACAGACCGCAAGAATACTATCAGTTGTGCTGGTACTGATATCGTTTGTTATATATGCCAATAATCAAGGTGGTATTTCCGAGAACGCAGCTGCCGTAATAGGTATATTTCAGATGATCTGTATAGTGATCTGTGCCGCAGCAGCAGTGTGCTCGCTTATCTCAGCGATCTCCTCTAATAGGGAAAAGGCAAAAACTTATCAGTATATCCTGAGTACGGCAGTCAATTTGCTGACGGTTTGCGCAATAGTTTATTTTGAACTTTATCGCTTCTGGAACTGCTGATGAATAACGGTTACCGATGAGCTCAGCTAAAAATATATCAATAAATAAAGCCGATGCTGATACAGCATCGGCTTTATGATAAACGGTTTAATATTAGTCTATTATCAGGATATGATCGGTGATCGATCAATTTCAACTAATTGATCGGCATATCCGTATATAGGATATCGAGATCCACATCGCCTGTGATACCGTCGATCCTGCCGCAGCTGCTTGCTTGCCAGATAGTGTAATTTCCCGTATAATCGGTCTGATCGGTGAAGTGTGCAAGCCAGACGGGATTTAAAGCTTTCGACTCCTCACTCCAGAAATTATTCAGGAAATTCTTGCTGCTGTAGAGCATCGCCGAATATCCATAGCTCTCCAATTCCTTTGAGAAAATACGATAGTACTCGTTGAGGTCGTGAATGTTCATTCCATATTTCTGAAAACCGCCGAATTCCTCCCAGTCGAACGCAACGGGAAAGCTGAGCTGAGTGCCGTCGAGCTGTTCTGCTATCCACCGTGCGTGCTCGCGGACATTATCTTCAGAGCGGTCTGTAGTATAGATATAGACACCCACATCGAGCCCCGCATTCAGAGCTCCGGCAAGGTTGGACTGAAAATAGTCGTCCATAGTGATATTGCTGTAATAGTAGCCTATACGCATGATGACGAAGCTGCAGCCTGCGTTTCTGACTGCCTCAAAATCAATGCTTCCCTGCCATGTTGAAACATCAATACCAAAACGCACGTTGTCTGCAGCGTACCTTTCCATAAAGTCCGAAAAGTTTATCCTTTCGTTATTATCGGGAGGAGTAGGTACAACGTCAGCTACGGTTATTGTAACGTCCCAAGAAGTAGAGTTCCCCGAGCTGTCCGTGGCAGTTGCAGTAAGGGGATAATCTCCGTTTGTATTTGGGTCAACGCTGCCCGTATATGTGAGAATGGGGGAGCGGTCATAGTTGTCTGCAAAGCCGACGTAGTCGTTCAGGTCGAAGGCAGTTCCTCTCAGGTGGACAGGTGACCAGCCTGAATTCAGAAGCAGCGGGGGTGTCGTATCTGTTACTGTATATGTGATATCATTAGTGAATTGACTGCCATCGTGAATATATTGGACTGATAACTTGTGCTGACCGATTTCACTCGTATCAAGGATCATATCCGGATCAACGAGCTCAACATTTGTATCGGTGATGTAATCTCCGACAGTGAGTACATCATATACCTCTACGCTTTCGCTTCCTGCCATTATTATATCGTGAGGAGGCGAGGGAACGGTAGTAGTTACGACAGCAGTTGTAACAGCCGAAGTCGTCGTGACCGATGTGGTTGAAACGGTAGTGGCTACAGCAGCGGTGGTATCTGCAACAGAATTATCTGCGGTGGGCAGAGTGCGCGTTGCGCATGATGAAAGCATGAAAACCGCAGCCGCAAAGGGGAGAATGCGTTTAAGCTTCATTATTTTCTTCCTTGTTTTTATCATCTTTTTCGGCATTTCTGTACTGTAGGGGAGTTATGCCGTAGGCGCTTCCGAAAAGCTTTACGAAATAAGAAGTATTTCCGTATCCGGTCATAATTCCAATGTCTTTGACAGACAGGTCGGTTGTCCTGAGGAGCTCGGCAGCCTTTCTTAGGCGGCTCGTAATAACGTCCTTGTTGACGCTGACACCGAATGTAGCAGTATAAATGTGCTGGAATCTTGAACGGCTGAGCGAGAGCTCTTTAGCCATATCGTCGATAGAGTAGTCTCTTGAGGGCCAGCGATAAATGGATTCTCTTATCCACATGAGCTTTTCAAAATAGGCGCTTTCAGAGCTTTTGCTTTTGTCTGCGGCGGAGCTGACTTTTTCTCCGAGTTTATAAAGCATAAGGCGAAAATAGAGGTCAACGGAACTGCTTTTATATGGATTTGAGGAATATTGTTCAAAGCACATATTCCTTGCAATTGCAGAAATGTCGTTGACATCGTATACAGCGACGGGTCTGTTGAGCGGTATGCCGAGGGAATGTATCAGATCGAGCTCCTCATCGTCCGGAGCAAAATGTATCCAGTCGTCAAAATATTCTTCACACGCCGGGGAATAATGCTGAGGGATCCCGGGAGCATAGATGATGAAGGAGCCTGCAGGAGTTCTGATATCCTTTCCGTCAACTCTGAAATATGCTGGAGACTTTATGATCAGCAGAAGCCAGTCACCCGTACCCTCCGGACGGTCGATGTAGAACGTGCGGTCATGGCGGTGGTTATATCCTATCTCATCCATTCTCATAGTAGATCACCTTCTTTAGTGGAATTATAACATATTCCTTATGATATGTCAATATTTCGTCAGCTTCAGCGGATATAGATATACGAATATCGGCATAAAGAGCGCAATTAGACGGAACAAACTTATATAACGCTGATTTTCGACAAAAACCTTGTTGACTTTTTCTTAGCGATAGTGTATAATAATATCATCGGACAAGTCGTCCGAAATAAAATAATTTTCCCACATAAAGCAGCCGGACTTCTCTATTTACGTTTTCCTTGAGGAGTCTGGCTGCTTTTATAGTATCCCCGGCTTTTTAATAGCGATACTTGATTTTGTAAAAGAAAATCGCTGTTATGAGAAAAATACATTTCAAATAAACGAAACGTGAGCTGTCTGCATCTTACTCGTTATCGCTGTGTGTTAAAACAGAAGACGCGCATACTCGGAAAAAAAACTGCGCCTCAGAATAACTGAGACGCAACTTGTCTGCGGTGACTCTCCGCTGGTGGACCTGAAGGGGATCGAACCCTCGACCTCTGCGTTGCGAACGCAGCGCTCTCCCAACTGAGCTACAAGCCCGAAAGTCTAAATTATTGCAATCAAGAAACAAAAATAAATACATCACTGCAAGAGAGTGTTAGCTGTACAAAAAATGATGATAGTGCCGCAAGCGAAAGCAGAGTAACACTTTCATACATAGTAAGCGAGCCTGCGAGCGTCAACGTGGAAGCCTGCGGTGGCTCACCGCTGGTGCCGGTGACCGGGGTCGAACCGGTACGGTATTTCTACCATCGGATTTTGAGAATTGTAGGCAACTTTGCAAATCGTTGCATAGCATTGCAGTTTACGGCGGATTATTCCCTGTTTTCGGGGCTTTTCTAACACTCAGAATACAAACATACGAAAAATCGGGAAAATAGGAAAAATGGAAAAATGGTTGATTTGGTAGAAGCGTGGTAGAAAGTAATGGAATCAAGGCTGGTAGAAAGAAAAGGTTGGTAGAAACGTGGTAGAAATCAAACGAGGTTCACCACGGTAGAAAAATGGAAATCAACATCTCAGCGTATATCGCTCTATGATGAATGTCAGGAGCGCTATACGCTATTTTTATGCCTAAAACTGAATACTGTGTTAAGCGTTCCTCAGAAATGAGGGACGCTATTTTTTTGCCTATATATCAGAAAATCACTATGTGCAAGGCAGTTGATCGTCAATCAGCATAAATTGTAAGCCACTAAGCTGAAGTAATATTTGCTTTTCAATAAGTTCAAATGACAATATTTGATCTTTCTACCATTATATCATGGCAAACTGCCATTGTCAAGCAATTTGTATAAAGTAAACAAAAATGAGGAGGAATTTTCTATGTCCCAAAATCTAAGGATTGAACCTAATGACAATGAGCTTTCTCTTGAAGCCAATGTAGTTCTTTCCAAGATGCTCAATAATCCTGGTACGGATTATGTCAAGGCAGTTGACCTCTGTGCTGTATGTGAGAATGACTCGCTGAGGACAATCAAAAAGGCTTTAAGTGAACTGACCGACAAAGGTTACCTCCTGCGTATCGGCAACACCTATGCCGTCAACAAGGTCAGGATCACACAAATGAAGCTCGCCTAAGCTGCAAACAGGAGGAAAATGGATATGTCTGATAAAAAAACGAAAAAGAACAAATCAACAGCTTCATCGGTGTGCCGTGTCAATAAAAACGCCAACTATACCGTAATGAGCAACTATCATCTGCGGTCAACGAACCTCAGCCTGAAAGCAATCGGGCTTCTGAGTAAGGTTCTTTCTCTGCCGGAGAATTGGGATTACTCAATCTCAGGTCTGACGGCTATCTGCAAAGAGAAAGAAACAGCGATCAAGGCAGCATTGGACGAGCTGAAACATTGGGGCTATCTTGTTGTCACGAAGCTGATGCCGAATGAAACAAACAGCGGTCGAATCGAGTATGTCTACGACTTCTATGAGTATTCCGAAAAGGATACGCCTGATGCCGACCAGAACGATGATGATACATACGATGAGGACGGAGATGTTTCAACAGTCTCCGTAAAAAAATCTCCGCAAGGGGCAGAAAAACAAGGCATAGAAAATCTACCCCTTGAAATTCTACCCATAGAAATTCAAGCGGTAGAAAATCAGGGGCAAATAAATACTAAGAAGAAAATAAAGAAAAATCAAATACTGAGTGATCAAGTATCTATCAATCAATCCCCCTCCGGCAGCGAAAAAACCGTTGAAAATGTTGAAAGCCAGACAGACGGACTGATTGACGGATATATCAGCGAAAAAGAAGTATATACCGAAGTTGTGAAATCGAACATCGAATTTCCTTACTTTGCAGAATGGCTCGGTGATGAGGAAGAAGCTGAGGAGATCGTTCAGATGATTGTTCGGCGGATATGCTCCCGAAAGAAAACAGAGCGTATCTGCGGACAGGACTTCCCCAGGGAGGTTGTCAAGTCCGCTATGCTCAAGGTCGATATAAACGTTCTTGAAAACGCTATTGAGCAGATGAAGCGTACAGACAACGTGCGGAACTATGAGAGTTATCTTACTTCTACGAAAGCAAACAGATCGCACGGCGAATTGAAAGCTACAAATACCAAATGTCGCACAACACGAAAGTGAAAATTATCCGCACCACAGCGGAGAGATTTCAGCAGTCTCAGGGTTTGCAGAATTGGGCAGACCGTGAGAATATGAAAGCGGCGAGCAAGGCTTTGAACGAAATGACCGCAAGTAATTCTACCCTTGAAGAATTGGAGAGTGCAGCTCACAGGGCGCTTGCTGAATTTATGGTCATGTCAACTCCGCAGATTGAATTGAGTGACCGTATCCACGAATTGGAGGAGCAAATTCCTGCAATCGAAAAGTATCATGAATTTGTGGCGTATCACAAGAAATATACCTCTCTGGAGGGCAAGGCGAAAACCAAATACAAGAGCGATTTTTGCTATGAACTTGACGAGTACCACAAGGCTTACAAGAAGCTGATAGAGCTATTTCCAGACGGTCATATACCGAAACTCAGCAAACTGAAAACGGAGCTTGAAAAAGCCCAAACAGATTACGCACAGCAGAGTGCGGAGCGTAAAGCCCTAAAGAAAGAAGCGGACAGGCTTTCAAGGCTTGCACAGCAGAAGCGTGACAGTCAGAGAACGCTTGCCCGATATATGCAGAACGAACAGGCTGCCAAAAGAAAGAAAAATCAGCTTGAATAAAAATAACGGCAGGGAGAGAGGTTCTCCTTGCCGTGGTGATATGTGTAGTTAGTAAAAAAACAGAATTTAGCCTTCAGAGAGAATGAAATGAATCCCTTTATTTAGATTATCAATTATATCTGAAACTGAATCATTTTCTTTGTCATAATAAACAAATGCGGGCGGTTGCATTATATCTTTATGAATATCCAAAATATATAATTCAACATATCTATATGGGCGGAAATCTGGCTTTGATACGTTCAGTTCACCTACATACTGTTCAGCATCTATATTTACTAAAAGATTATCCGCTGTATCGCTAATAACTTTGACGCTTATCATATCATCATAGTGTTCTAATTCTTTTGAAAGCCAATTCCTGACCGCTTGTAATACATCATCGAACACTCACTAATCACCTCTAAATTCCGATTTACACGAGCAAGCCGAAAGCCTGCCCTCATCAATAATTATACATCATCACCGCCAATAAGTCAATCGCAAACCAACAGAAAGAATAATATTATTACATCAGAAAGGAAACAACAAATATGAGCAAAATAGGTTATATCCGTGTTTCAACGGAGCATCAGGAGACAGCAAGACAGCAGGAGATCATGGGCGATTATCAGGTTGACCGCATCTTCTCCGAGAAGATTTCGGGAGCGAATAAAGACCGTCCACAGCTCAGGGCTATGCTGGACTATGTGCGTGAGGGCGATACGCTTTACATCGAGAGTATCAGCCGTTTGGGGCGCTCCACAAAGGACTTGCTGAACATCATCGACACCCTCACTGAAAAGGGAGTAACGCTTGTCAGCCACAAAGAGAAAATCGACACCGACACGCCTGCGGGCAAATTCATGTTGACCGTGTTTGCAGCACTCTCTCAGTTGGAGCGTGAACAGCTCAAACAGCGCCAGCGTGAGGGCATCGAGATCGCTAAGGCACAGGGCAAATATACGGGACGGAAACCCATTGAGATCGACTGGGCGAGGTTCGGGCAGCTTTACGGGGAATGGAAGTCCAAGAGCATCACAGGGCGTGACTTTATGCGGAGAATGGGCTTGTCGGCTAACACTTTCTATCGCCGTGTCAGGGAGTATGAAGCGGAACACGGGATCGCAGAGCCGACCTCTGCTTGATCATTATTTTTGAGTATCAAGCAGTCTCATATAGCTTCTATCTATCCCTATCGCCCCAAGCGGAGCAGTAATAAGTATCGCAAGCACCGCCACCGACAGCACGATCTTTCCGCAGGGCAGACCGAGCGACAGCGGCACCGAGCCGATAGCCGCCTGCACCGTCGCTTTCGGAAGATAGGCTATCACGCAGAAAATACGCTCCCTTGCGGTCAACTCAGTACCGAGCAGACACAGGCACACGCCCACAGCCCTGAAAGCAAGAGCAACGAATATCATCAGCACAGCCATTCCGCCTGCCGACAAAGTATAACGCACATCGACCGCCGCACCCACAAGCACGAACAGCATGACCTCGGCGGCTATCCACAGCTTACCGAACTTCTCGGACAACCGTGATGATACTTTGCTTTCAGCTTTTAGCTTGACTACGCAAGCCATAGCCACAACAGCAAGCAGTCCAGATAAAGCAACATAGGGTTTTACAAGCGTTTCAATGCTCATAAGCAGGAACGCTGTGCCAAGCAGGATGATGACCTTTGTGCTGTTCCTGATCTTGTGTCTGTGCTGATAAGACTTCTCAAACAGCAGATACACACCAAATCCCACTACCGCGCCGAGCAGAACACCAAGCACAATGGATATGGGGATATTCAGGAAGTCCGTGACCTTTGCCGAGCCGCCCTGTGCCATAGTTACAAATGTGGAGAACAGCACGATCACAAAAATATCATCGCAGGACGCTCCTGCAAGTATCATCTGGGGTATGCTTTTTTTCGTACCCCATTTATCCTCAATCAGCTTCACCATTCGTGGTACGACCACCGCAGGAGAAACCGCACTCAGCACTGCCCCCATGACGGCGGCTTCGATACGGTTCACATCAAGCAACAGCGGAGCGAACAACACATAACCGACGATCTCACAGCAGGCAGGCACAAATGACATCAACACCGCAGGTCTGCCGACCTTTTTCAGATCAGACAAATTCAGCGAAAGTCCTGCCTTTATCAGTATGATGATGAGTGCTATCTGCCGAAGCTCAGAGGATATACCGAGTATTTTCGGATCGAGCAGATCAAGCACATAAGGACTTGCCACGATACCCACGCCGAGCATACCGATAATGCGTGGCAAGCCTATCCTTTCAAAGATTGCAGCGGCAGACAGTCCGACAAGAAAGATGATCGCAAGTGATAACAGCATATAATACCTCCAGACAAAATAAAAAAGCCGACAACTATTGCGTAAAACGCAGAAGTCATCAGCTTATGATAAGCGGTTTCGTAGGCTCAGTACGAGCCGTCCGTGGGAGAACATCATTCCCGTATGAAATTTTCTGTTATTATTATATCACCGCATAAGGGAATTGTCAATAGTGGTTTTCAAAATCCCTCAGACGAACGGAAAAGCCCCTCAGAGCCGTCCACTACCGCAGAGCGGAAAACGAACCGTCTGAAAAAAAAGAAGCCCCCAGAATGCTCCGAGGGCTTTGTCTTATGTTTTATCACGAATTGAACAGATCTTTCAGGGCGTCTGCATTTTCTTCAAACACCTTCAGAACGTACTTATCCCAGTGCCTTGCATCAGCGGAGGAGCTGCCGAATACATAGTCCTCCTGTCCATAGTCCATAACATCAAAGCCCGGAATAGCCTTGCTTGCGCCTGCTGTGCGGTAGGCTGCCGCTGCTGCAAGTGAGAAGCTCACCTTGCCGTCTTTGTATGTGACCCAATCAGAAAGGTCTGTGCCTGTGGCTTCGGTCGCAGTACCGTTTGCAGTCTGACCGCTTGACGCCGCTTTTTCTACTTTTACTGCGCCGTCAACATACTTGCCGTACATCATATCCACATAAAGCGGAAGCGAGTCACCGAGTATCTCGCTCGGAACATGACCGCCGTCCCACTGCCATTCGATCTCGGCATTTGTACCGGCATTCAGCCACAGGATCTGCATATTAAGGGAATTGAACATTGAGATGTCGCCCTCTGATGCACCCATAAGAATCCTTGTCCAAGTGGGATCAGCAGTGCCGTCTGCACCGATGTAGTTAGTCGGATCATATAGCTCTACGATGTTCTTGCCATACGCATCGCCTGCTTCTATCTCTGCGATATCCGCCTGATAAGCTGCCAGCATATCATCAAAGCTGTCATAATTGCCCGAATCCTTGCCGCTGCCTACCCCCTGTGTTGTGCCTGCATCGGGAGTGCCGACCTCCTCGGTGGAATCATCATCGGAATTTCCGCCCGGACCTCCGCCGTTTCCGCCATCGGGCGCACCGTCCGGCTTTTCACCGCTCGGCATATCTCCGTCGGGAGCACCGTCAGGCTTTTCGCCGTCTCCGCCGGGGAATCCGCCGTCATTATCGCCTCCGGGCATACCGCCGCCTCCCGGTCCGCCGGAAGAGCTGCCGGTGCTGCCCTTTGCATATCTGCCTTCGATAAACGCCTGTGCCTTGTCAGCGTTTGTCATTGCTGCGACCTCATCATCGCTTAGTGCCTCACCGTCTGCATTGAACCATGTCCAGTCCTCAGTATAGTCAAGACGTTCCAGATATGCTTCTAAGCTCTGCTCAAATTCTGCAAGGTAGAGATCAACGTATGTACCGTAATATCCGTTTGTATCGGAATGATAATCGGCGTCGTATTCTATCGTAAGGTCTACAGTATCATCCGTATCACCGTCACCGTTCAGGTCAAAACCAACCGCACCTTCTGAAACAGTCAGTCCCTCGCTGTTGATATATTCCATATATTCAGCGGACAGATACTGCGCCATTTGTTTCTGGAAATCGGTGTTGAAATCGAAGGTGGTGTCCATATAATACTCGAACGCCATCGCCATATCGGCTTCCTGCAAAGATGTGATCGCACTGTACGCCATACAGCCCCACAGACCGTCAGAAAGCTCAACTTCTTCACCGTTTACCGTTACAGTGGTGGAGTAGCTGCCGTCCTCGTTTTTGTAAACGCCTACCGCACCTGCTTCGATCTCATAATCATAGAAATCCGGATTGTTAGAGGTTGCAGCCAGCATGGAAGCGTGAGCACCGCCGCCCGAGCCGCCTGTTGAAACAAAATAATCTACACTGCCCGGAAGATTACCCAGCAGGATATTGTACTTGACAAACCTGACCGCATTTTTCTGGTCTACAAGACAGCTCGGAGCATCACCTGTGTATGTTCCGTCAGAAAGGGTGCTTTGCTTTCCTCTGTTGCCGCAGGCAACATTAATATAGCCCTCGGCGGCATATGTGGTCGAAGCATTCTGATTGCTCTGCTCGCTGTAGCCAGCCGCACCTGTATTTATGATGACAGGAGCTGTTGCAGCGGTATAGACCTGACCGTTTGTGCTTGTGATCTTTGCATCATAGTCGATTACCAGTGTTCCGTTTGCAGTGCCGCTTGTGGTGTCTGCCTCACCGTCACCTGTGGTGTCGATGCCCTTGACGTAAGCACCCGGAACACATACGGAAACACCCTGCTCGTCCTCGATCTCGGGGGCAGTAACAGCAGTCACACTTGCCATAGTCCACGCATCTGCACTGTCGGAGTACGTCCACTCGGCATTCATGTTGGCAAGATTCAGCGCACTTTCGATGCCCGATTTATCGGAGGATACAGCCGATGCTTCGCTATTGCTGTCGTTCTCTGCGGTGCTGTCGGCTTCAGCAGATGAAGAAGCTGTGCTTTCAGCCGAAGAACTGTTTTCCGTATTGTTTTCGGACGAGCTGTTTTTATTGGAGCAGCCTGCCAATACAACAGACAATGCAAGCATAAAGCTGAGTATCCTGAAACGTTTATACATATAGAAAAACCTCCCGTATATTTGATATTCTCATTATACGGGAGATTTATTGAAGTTTTATTGAAACTCTTATATTTTTCCAAGAGGTATCGTGACCTTGAAGCTGACCTTTTTATCCTCGCATTTTACCCCGATGCTGCCGCCGTGCCGTTCTGTGATCGCCTTTGCGATAGCAAGCCCCAGACCATAGTGCCCGTCCTCACTGTTTCGCACTTCATCAACACGGTAAAATCGCTCAAACAATCTTGCCAGCTTATCGGCAGGAATCGGCTCGGAAAAATTCGTCACTGTCAGCACTGCCTGCTTATGCCCGGTATGCAGGGACACCGCAATGGTATTACCGCCCCTTGAATGTCTTATCGCATTATCAAGCAGGATAGAAACTACCTGTGAAAGCTGGGAAGGGTTTCCGCTTACAAATATACCGTCTGTGATATCGCTTTCTATTGTAAGCCCTTGTTCAAAAGCTACGCTCTCAAAGGGCAGCACCTCACCCGTCACCGTTCGGGAAAGGTCGATATTTTCAGTCACAAGCTCTGCATTTTCGGCTCGTGACAGATCTAAAAGCTGTCTTACAAGGGTACTCATTCTGTCTGTTTCATAGCGGATATTTGAGAGCCATTCACTATCTCCCGACTGACGCTGCAAAAGCTCGGCATTGGTGCTTATCACCGAAAGCGGCGTTTTCAGCTCGTGTCCTGCATCGGATACAAATTGCTTCTGACGGAGATCATTCTGTTCAAGGGGAGTAATGATCCTGTCGGCAATACGCTTTGATGTTATGAATAGTACCACCAAGGCGATCAGTCCTGCGGCGAGGGTATATTTTATCAGCGTGTTCATGTCGCTCATACTTACGGTAATATCCATAAATGCAACGAGCGTATAGCCATCTCTTTTCTCGGTCATATATAAAAGACTGCCGTGTCTGCCCGATGTTCTGCCCTTTTCGAGTATCTCATTTGCAGTATCAACAAGATCGCTTTCTGTGTAAACGCCCTGCTTGCCGCTGTCTATCGCAATCGGCTCCGAGCTGTCGGAAAAGGCAACGGAATAAAATGTCGAGAGCTTGTATTCGGGAGTTTCGGCATCAGGCGGTATGTCGGACGGCGGTTCACCGTCAAACTCGGGCGGTGAGCCTTCGCCGGGCAGTTCATCAAGGGAATACAGCCCCACATAGCGCCTGAGCATCTCCATATTCTGATTCCGTATCCTTAAATAACTTGAAGTATAAATAACGCCTATCGTAATAACAAGCAACAGCACCAGCGACAGCATAACCGAGGCGATGATCCTCTTTCGTGACCGCCTAAACATTTTTATACCTCAATTCATAGCCTATCCCCCGCACTGCCTTGATCTCTGTCTTTGCGCCGATGAAATTCAGCTTTTTTCTGGTAAAGGACATATACACCTCAACATTGTTGTATTCGGCTTCATTGTCATAGCCCCAGATTTTCAGAGCAAGCTGTTCACGGGTGAGTATCTGCTTATGGTTTTTCAGCATATACTCCATGATGCGAAACTCCTTATCACCAAGCCGCACGCTCTGACCACTCGTTATACAAGAAAGCATCGCTGTACCGAGATCAAGCGTGATATCTCCGAAGTGCAGGCTGTTATCATCTGAATCGACAGCCCTTCGGCACAGCGCCCTGAGCCTTGCAAGCAGTTCCTTTGTATTAAACGGCTTTGTAAGGTAATCATCTGCACCGCTGTCAAGTCCTGTCACCTTATCATCTACATCACTTTTAGCTGTCAGCATCAGTATGGGCGTTTTCACACCGCCCCTGCGAAGCTGCTTTGCAACCTCAAATCCGCTGAGCTTCGGCATCATAACATCAAGCACGATCACATCATATATGCCCGTAAGTCCGGCAGTCAATGCAGACTCTCCGTCGGTAAAATGCGTAACATCATATTTTTCAATAGTAAGAAGCTCGACAAGTGCCTTTGCCATTCGCTTCTCGTCCTCTGCAAGCAGTATTTTCATATTCATCACCAAATTATATGATAGCTTTTAAGATTGAAGATAGATTGAAAATTTCCTTATACCAAGTATATCATAGTTTCAGGGATAAATCAACAGCTTGTGACATTCTGAATCAGTCGCTGCATGATAAAGCCCCCGGAATGCTCCGAGGGCTTATGCTATATTCAGTTTCAAAACGATATGCTGTCATTGTGGCGCGCGCCATAATGATGAAATGGACTTGTGTGGAACGGTTTATAGGTGCGCCAATAGACTACGGGCTATTGGCATTCATGTCAGGTCGTGATTTTTTCGCTGCAAAGTGCTATAATGATTATGAAAGGAAGTGTGTCACCATGACGGTTGCCAAGATCATGAAAAAGATGATAGATTTCTCCGAGGGGAACACGCACGATATCAATCACTTTATGAAGGTGTGGACTTTTGCCAAGACGATTTGTGAGCTTGAAATGGCTGACGAGAAAACACGGTTTGTCATAGAAATCGCTGCGATTACTCATGACATTGCCTGTCCGCTTTGCAGAATCAAATACGGCAATACGAACGGCAAATACCAAGAGATCGAGGGTGAACCGCTTGTCAGGAAGTTTCTTGCCGATACGGAAATGTCACAGGCTCAAATAGACCGTGTTGCCTATCTTGTCGGTCATCACCACACACTGACAAATATAGACGGACTGGATTATCAGATACTTGTTGAAGCTGATTATCTTGTGAATGCCGATGAGAGCAGCTATTCCGCAGAAAATATCGCAAATACAAAGAGTAAGATTTTCAGAACAGCGGCAGGTATCGCTATACTGGAATCTATCTATGAAAGGCAATGCACATCGCTTTCCCTTACATAGACATTCTTCGTTACGGCGACAATATCCCAGATCAGCCAGAAGGTCAGTTATCTGTTCATCACTCAACTGATGATTTTTCATTCTGCTCTGCATATTGCCCTCCTAAATTGATGATTAACCGTACCATATGTTGCATTGAAAGTCAAGTCTGTACGAAAAAAATCATACGAGAATTAAATGAACTTCTGAAACATATCAACATCGCCTATATCAATACCCAAAACTTACTCCCGTGACCTTCCTCACTCTCCACACCGCACTCGCCGCCGTGAATGGATACGATTCGCTTGACAATCGCAAGCCCAAGTCCTGAAACACCCTGCTTGCCCCGCTGACGGTAAGTGTAATATCTTTCCCATATGTGCGGAAGCTGTTCTTTCGGAATACCGCTACCGTAATCTCGGACAGTCAGCCTGATACGATTATTTTCTTTTTGAAGCGTGACCGTTATTTTTTTGCTGGTGTGCTGTATCGCATTGTCAATAAGATTATATACAACACGTTCAAGCTGTCGGTAATTGCCCTTGACGGTCATATCATCTGCAATGTCACATTCAATCATGCCGCCCTTTGCCTGAAAGAAAGGCTCAAACTGCCGTACAACCGCCTTTACGAGCGCACTCATATCGACCGTTTCAAAATCTGTCTGACCGCCGTTTGCCTGCAATTCCGAGTATTCCAGTATCTCGTTTACAAGCGCACTCAGGCGATCTGTTTCTTTTATAATAATATCGGTATCTTTTGTACGCTGCTGTTCATCGTTGCCGTAATCCTGAACGCTCTCCGTATATCCCCGAATCATTGTAAGAGGTGTACGCAGATCGTGTGAGACATTTGCAAGAAGCTCCTGCTGATAGGTCTTGACTTCACTCAGCTTTTGATTTGTAGTAACGAGGTTATCTTCAAGAGCGTCAATTTCCGCACAGAAACCCTTTTCAAATTCTTCGCTGAAATCCTCACTACCAAGTGTTCTCGCCTGCTCCGAAAGCATAGACAATGGCTTTGCAAAGCGTTTGGAAATGAGAAATGCAAGAATAATTGCAATTACAACAGACAGCACCGACACCCACAAAAGCTGTATGCGGATAATGCTTGCCGCTGCACCCACTGCATCAAGGGTAGCACTGACATAAAGCACCGTGTCATCGGAAAGATATTCGCCGTAAACATAAAGGGTATCCGTTTTATATTCCGTTATACCGTCCCCATTTTCGAGAGCGTTAAGGAAGTCTCCATACCCATCAGGCAGACTGCGGTAAGCGGCCTTCTGATAACTTAACACCTCATTTTTATGATAAGGGTTTCCGCCGCCGTTCTGATAACTATAGCTTTCGTTTTCGGTGTAACTGCTCTTATATTCATCAGTAGTATAGAGGATATTTCCGCTTTTATCCGTAAGATAAACAAGCAGGGAGTTCTCCCTTGCAATGGTGTCTATCATGTCTTGATTGCCCTCGGCTCCGGCTATTTTCTGTGCCGCTGATTTGGTGCGGTCTATCAGCATATGATTATAAAAGCTTTGCAAGAACACAGTCTGCAAAAGCCACAGCACACCGAAGATGACCGCCGTGAACAGTAGAAAGTACAGGCACAGCTTTGTGCGAAATCCAATCTTATGGTTCAAATTTGTAGCCAACCCCTCTCACAGTATGTATCATTTCACGGTATGCACCGAGTTAACTTCTCAACAGTTTAATCTGCCAGTCCACCGTTCTGTCCTCTCCAAAATAATCATATCCCCATACTCCGTTCAGAATTTTTTCACGGGTCATAACGATGCCCTTATTGCGTACAAGAAATGTCAGCACATCGTATTCCTTTGCGGTCAGTTCGATTTTTTCGCCGTCAACATAAACATTACGACCGAGCGTGTCGATCTCCAAGCCTGAAAATACAATCCTTTCGGAAGTTTCGGCTTCGGGAACAAGTTTTTTGTGCCTGTTTACGATTACATTCACCCTTGCCATAAGTTCCTTGACGGAAAATGGCTTTGTGAGATAATCGTCCACCCCTACCTCAAAGCCGAACAATTTATCATATTCAGCACCTCTTGCCGAGAGCATCAGCACTGGAATATCCTTGCTTTTTCGTATCTCTTTGCAGGCGTGAAAGCCGTCTGTTTCGGGCATCATCACATCCATGATGATGATATCAAAATCTTCCGTTTTGCAAATCTCTATCGCTTCCGAGCCATCATAGGCGCAAGCCGTGTCATATCCCGCACGTTTAGCATACCTTTCCACAAGTTCAACGATCTCCGGTTCATCATCAACTATCAGTATTCTCGGCATTGCTATCACCTCTGTATCTATTATACACGAAACGAGGGCAGTTTGCAAGACCGCCCCCGCTTTTATGATAAAATTTTACTTTACCCAGTTCTCGTGATTCTGCTCGTAGGACTGTCTGCCTGTGCTGTAGCTGTAACCTGACTTGTCGGGTGTTACTTCGCCATCGGTGTCCTGTGCGTAGGAAGAACCTCTCTGCTGTCCTGTCGCATAGCCGTAATCAGCCTTTGCAGATTCATCGTAAGCACCGTCTACCCAAGCACCGCCGCCTACATCGTTCTGCTCATAGAACGCCTCTGCATCCTCTTTTGTGCCGTCTTCGGGGAGTGCGGAATAAATATCGTTGCGCTGCTGTGCATTCTGCTGACCTGCATTGAAGCTGTAATCAGCCTTGACTTCCTCCTCTGAATCATCAGTATCGGTTTCAGGAGCGTACTGTGTACCTCTCTCTTTGCCCATGTTAAAGTTGAAATCGGTCTTGTCGGCATCATCGTCTGCGCCCTCCGCATCGGCATGTCCTTTGTTGATGCAGTCGAAGCACTCACAGGTGAACACATCGACCGCACCTATACTCCGTCCCTCACATACGAACCGAAACCTGTACAGCAAACGGCGAGGGAGCTTTCCCTTGCCGAAGCTGACAATGCAAGGCGTGTATTTGCGTACCTGTGCAAGACCAGAGGGCTTGACTATGATATGGTATCGGCTCTTGTCCGTGATGGCAGTATCGCTCAGGAAGAAAAGACAGGCAATGTGCTGTTCAAGTATTACGATACTGTCGGAAAAATCATCGGTGCTGAGAAAGTCGGCACATCGACCGACCATAAATTCAAAGGCATTGCAACAGGCTCGGCAGCAGGACACGGCTTTGAGGTCGTGAGAGGTTTGGGCGAAAAGGCTTTTTTCTTTGAGTCGGCAATAGATATGCTCTCCTATCTGCAAATGCACGATAAAGAGCTGACCGATTGCAGGCTTGTTTCCCTGATGGGCGTGAAGCCGAATATTGTGCTTGATACAATGCTCCGGAACAATATCTCCCCTGAGAATGTTTATCTTTGTTCCGACAACGATACCGCAGACCGTGAGAATATGAAGGCGGCGAGCAAAGCACTTAACGAGATGAACGCAAGCAACTCCACCCTTGAAGAATTGGAGAGTGCAGCTCATAGGGCGTTTGCAGAGTTTATGGTGAAGTCAACTCCGTCAAATGCTCTAACCCACAGGCGAGATGAGATACAGGAACAAATTCCTGTTATTGAGAAGTACAACAAATATGTGAAATATCATCGGGAATGTAGTTCATTAGAGGGCAGGAAAAAGAAAAAATATGAGAGCGATTTCTGCTATGAGCTTGACCAGTATCGTGAAGCATATCAGGAAATGAAAAGGCTTTTTCCCGACGGCAACGTGCCTAAGCTCAAAGACTTGCGTACAGAGCTTGATACTGTCAAACAGCAGTATGCAGATTTGAGTGCAGAGCGTAAAGCCCTCAAGAAAGAAGCGGACAGGCTTTCAAGGCTTGCACAGCAGAAGCGTGACAGTCAGAGGACGCTTGCCCGATATATGCAGAACGAACAGGCTGCCAAGAGAAAGAAAAGTCAGCTTGAATAAAGAAAGGAAGATTTTATGAGTAGAATAGGATATATCCGTGTTTCCACGGAGCATCAGGAGACAGCAAGACAGCAGGAGATCATGTGCGACTATCAGGTAGATCGTATCTTCTCCGAGAAGATTTCGGGAGCGAACAAAGACCGACCTCAGCTTAAAGCTATGCTGGACTATGTGCGTGAGGGTGACACCCTCTACATCGAGAGTATCAGCCGTTTAGGTCGCTCCACAAAGGATTTGCTGAACATCATTGACACTCTCACCGAAAAGGGTGTCACTCTCATCAGCCACAAGGAAAACATCGACACCGACACGCCTACGGGCAAATTCATGTTGACCGTGTTCGCTGCACTGTCACAGTTGGAGCGTGAGCAGCTCAAACAGCGTCAGCGTGAGGGCATCGAGATCGCTAAGGCTCAGGGCAAGTACACGGGACGAAAGCCTATCCCCACCGACTGGACGAGGTTCGGTCAACTCTATGGGGAATGGAAGTCCAAGAGTATCACGGGCAGGGACTTTATGCGGAGAATGGGCTTGTCGGCTAACACCTTTTACCGCCGAGTGAGGGAGTATGAAGCCACTCACGGCATTGCCGAGCTGACCTCTGCTTGATCATTATTTTTGAGTATCAAGCAACCGCATATAACTCCTGTCAATTCCAATTGCCCCAAGCGGAGCTGTTATCAGTATTGCAAGCACCGCCACCGACAGCACGATCTTTCCGCAGGGCAGACCAAGCGACAGCGGCACCGAGCCGATAGCCGCCTGCACCGTCGCTTTCGGAAGATAGGCTATCACGCAGAAGATTCGCTCCCTTGCGTTCAGCTCCGTACCAAGCAGACACAGGCACACGCCCACAGCCCTGAAAACAAGGGCAACGAATATCATCAGCACCGCCATTCCGCCTGCCGACAAGGTATAACGCACATCTACCGCCGCACCCACAAGCACGAACAGCATGACCTCGGCGGCAATCCACAGCTTGCCGAACTTTTCGGACAGCCGAGCAGAAACGCTACCCTCGGTTTTCCGCTTGACAACGCAAGCCATAGCCACAACAGCAAGCAGTCCCGATAATGCAATATAGGGTTTTACAAGCGTTTCAATGCTCATCAGTAGGAACGCTGTGCCAAGCAGGATAATGACCTTCGTGCTGTTCCTGATCTTGTGTCTGTGCTGATAAGACTTCTCAAACAGCAGATACACACCAAATCCCACTACCGCGCCGAGCAGAACACCAAGCACAATGGATATGGGGATATTCAGGAAGTCCGTGACCTTTGCCGAGCCGCCCTGTGCCATAGTTACAAATGTGGAGAACAGCACGATCACAAAAATATCATCGCAGGACGCTCCTGCAAGTATCATCTGGGGTATGCTTTTTTTCGTACCCCATTTATCCTCAATCAGCTTCACCATTCGTGGTACGACCACCGCAGGAGAAACCGCACTCAGCACTGCCCCCATGACGGCGGCTTCGATACGGTTCACATCAAGCAACAGCGGAGCGAACAACACATAACCGACGATCTCACAGCAGGCAGGCACAAATGACATCAACACCGCAGGTCTGCCGACTTTTTTCAGGTCAGACAAATTCAGCGAAAGTCCTGCCTTTATCAATATGATGATAAGTGCTATCTGCCGAAGCTCTGAGGAGATACCGAGTATTTTCGGATCGAGCAGATCAAGCACATAGGGACTTGTCACGATACCAACACCGAGCATACCGATGATACGGGGCAAACCTATTCTTTCAAAGATCGCAGCGGCAGAAAGCCCGACAAGAAAAATGATCGCAAGTGATAACAGCATAGAAATTCCTCCAATAAAAATAAAAAAGCTGACAACTATTGCGTAAAACGCAGAAGTCATCAGCTTATGATAAGCGGTTTCGTAGGCTCAGTACGAGCCGTCCGTGGGAGAACATCATTCCCGTATGAAATTTTCTGTTATTATTATATCACCGCAAAAGGGAATTGTCAATAGTGGTTTTCAAAATCCTCAGACGAACGGAAATGCCCCTCAGAGCCTTCCGAGCCTGCGGAGCGGAACACTTAACCGCCAAAAAAAGAAACAGCCTGAGAGCCGTCTCACGCTGTTTCTTCATATAGCTTGCTTTCATTCAATACTTCTCAACGATTTCAGCTATCTCCGCAGGCTTCAAAACCCTACCCACCGACACGACCTTTTCGTTCACCACAAGCGCAGGCATTGACATAGCGCCGTACTCCATGATCTTTTGTAGATCGGTGACATACTCGACCTCAATGCCCATACCCTCGACAGCTTTCAAGGTGTTGTCATAAAGCTGATGACAGGACTTACAGCCCGAACCGAGAACTTTGATACAGCAGATACCGTCAACCTTTTCTCCGCAGCAGGTCGATGTGACTTCACTTGCAGACTGTGAATTTCCGCAGCAGCAAGTTGTTTCAGCCTTTGTTTCTTCCTTTTTCTTTCCAAACAGTGCCATAATGTTTCCTCCTAAATGATATAGTTTTGAATGATATTGAAGAAATATCCCACAAGGATAATTCCAACCGTACAGATTGCGATGAAAATGCCGAGTAATTTCGGCTTGATAGCCTTTTTCAGCATTATCATCGACGGCAGCGACAGCGTGGTGACACCCATCATAAAACTGAGTACCACGCCAAGCCTTGCGCCCTTTGCAAGCAGAGCCTCGGCTATGGGTATACAACCGAATATGTCCGCATACATTGGGATACCGCAGATAGTGGCTATAATAACTCCGAACGGATTGCCCGTGCCGAGTACCTTTATTATCCATTCTTCGGGTATCCAGTTGTGGATAAATGCTCCGATACCAACTCCGACCAGCACATAGGGAAAGACCTTTTTCGCAGTTTCCGTGACCTGTTCCCATGAATATTTCAGCCTGTCACGCTTTGTCAGCTCATTCTGCGGAGTGTCAATGCTCTTGCCGTTGCGGATAAACTCCTCGACCTCACTTTCAAGGTGCAGCTTTTCGATCAGCGTGCCGCCGACCACAGCTATGACAAGCCCGACGATCACATACACCACAGCGACCTTCCAGCCGAATATGCTCATCAGAAGAATAAGAGAACCGAGATCAACCATTGGCGATGAGATCAGGAATGAGAATGTCACTCCCAACGGCAGTCCAGCACTTGTGAAGCCGATGAATAACGGTATCGACGAACAGGAGCAGAACGGTGTGACCGTACCAAGCAAGGCGGCAATGCAGTTTGCACCGATGCCGTGAAACCGTCCGAGTATCTTCTTTGTCCTCTCAGGCGGAAAATAGCTCTGAATGTAGGATATAAGGAATATTAGCACACCGAGCAGAACCATGATCTTGATCACATCATATATGAAAAACTGCACACTTCCGCCGATTTTTCCGCTTGTATCAAGACCGCAGGCGTTCAGCAGAGAGCCTATCAGCCTGTTCAGCCATTTCATACCGAGAATCTCGTCTTGTATGAAGTCCCATACACGCATAAATTACCTCCAAAAACTAACGTTTTATCATAGTAAACTCACACTTTATTTACTATAATCTTCTGTTTCATAAGTAGTATTTTTTCCTTGATCTCATCAATGACCTTTTCAAATTCTTCATCACTTTTGCCTGTCGGATCAGATAGTTTCCAATCATCATCAAATGGTCTTCCGATGAAAGGACAGCCGACATCACAGCCCATTGAGATTGCAATATCCGGTTCAGGAATATCTTTTATCAGCTTACTGTACTGATTCTGTTCCATGTCAATATCATAGAACTTTTTCATTAAGCGCACAGCATCCTGATTGATCTGTGGTTTTATTTCTGTTCCTGCTGAATAGCTTTCAAAAACATCAGAAGCAAGATGCTTTCCAAGTGCTTCTGCTATCTGGCTGCGGCAGGAATTATGCACACAGATAAATGCTATTTTAGGCTTTTTCATTATCAAACCACCCTTTCGTCCGATTTGCTGTTCTGCACAGTAACAGCATTACAGGAACTTCTGTCAGCACTCCCACCGTAGTCGCAAGTGCAGCAGGAGAAGATGTACCGAATAATGCGACAGCCACCGCAACGGCAAGCTCAAAGAAATTGGACGCTCCTATCATTCCCGCAGGAGCGGCTATATCGTGGGACAGCCTTAACAGCTTGCAGGCGATATATGCGACAGCAAAAATAATGAATGTCTGCAATACAAGGGGAACAGCGATAAGCAGTATATGCAGAGGATTTGCAAGAATGACACTTCCTTGAAACGAGAATATCAGTATCAAGGTGAGCAGTAAACCTATTGTTGTGATTCCGTCAAATTTATGGATAAAGGTATTTTCAAAGTATTCTTTACCCTTGCTTTTGCTTACGATAACTCTTGTCAGAATACCAAGAATAAGCGGTATCACCACAAACATCACCACAGAAAGAAACAGCGTATTCATTGGCACTTGCACATTCGATACACCAAGCAGGAGCTTAACTATAGGCACGAATGCAACAAGGATAATCAAATCATTAGTAGCGACCTGTACAACAGTATAGGCAGGATTTCCTTTCGTCAGCGTACTCCACACAAACACCATAGCCGTACAAGGAGCAGCACCGAGCAGAACAGCTCCGGCGAGGTATTCCGTAGCAAGGTCGGGAGTAATGAAAGCCTTGAAAACACCCAAAAAGAACAGACTTGCAATACCGTACATCGAAAACGGCTTTATCAGCCAGTTTACTACCCAAGTAACAAACAGCCCTTTCGGATTCTTGCCGACATTTCTGATACTCTGAAAATCGACTTTCATCATCATAGGATATATCATAAACCATATCAGTATTGCCATTGGTATGGAGATACCTGCATACTCAAACTGATTCAGAAACTCTGGTATCTGGGGAAGAAACCGTCCTATCAGCACTCCCACCACCATACACAGCGCCACCCAGATCGTGAGGTATCGCTGAAACACGCTGATTCCGCTATTCTTTTGTTCCATAGTATCACTCCATTACATATTTATAAATTGAAATCATTCTATTCATAAGCAGTATCTTTCATACGGCAGAATTATTCGTTTAGCAGCTTTTCTGCTATCAGCACAGCACTCTCTATCATCTTGGGACATTTCGTTGCAAACAGCCCCTTTGCCCTTGCATAAGCCTTTCCCTCATCGGTGGAAATATCGCAGTCAAGCAGCTCACGGCAGATGTACGAGCCGTTCTGTTTTGCAAATTCATCAAGAAAACGCACGGCATAGCTGTTTGCTCTCTGCTGGCTCTCATAGTCGCCGTCCTCGCACATACCGTATTTAAGCCCTAAAGCCATAAGCGCACCCGTACACGCTCCGCAGACCTCAGCCTTGCACATACCGCCGCCGAAGCAAGCACCCACTCTAAGAGCCTGTTCCTTCGTCATTCCAAGCTCCTCGGCAAATGCCGCCAGCACCGCCTGAGAGCAGTAATACCTTTTTGAGAAAAGCTCACTTGCAATTTCTGTATGTTTCATAGTTTACCTCCAATAAATATATTTGAATTTATCTATATTTATCCCAAACAAATATCCGTGTTCCCACGGACACTTATTTACAGCAGCATTCTCCGCTGTCAGACACTTTTGTCAGCTCACGCAGAACATTCACAGCGACTTCCGTACCTTCCGCAGAAATAGAGTAGTACATCCACTTGCCCTCTTTTCTGCCGTTCACAAGACCGCTGTCGCAGAGTATCTTCATGTGGTGTGAAAGCGTAGGCTGGGTACACTGCATCGCCTCAAGCAGCTTGCAGGCACATTTTTCTCCGTTTTGCAAAAGCCTGAATATCTGCACTCTGTTTTCATCGCACAGAGCCTTGAAAATCACGGTGATCTGTTTGTTTGTCAGTTCCATTCACTCACCTCATATTGATAATTTTCTATATTATAGCATACAGATTGAGATTTGTCAATATGTAATTGAAAACTATTTTGATCGCCTTTCAGAAATAGGGAAAGCCCTCAGACTGATCCAAGGGCTTTTCCGTTATTCAGTTCCAAAAGGCTATGCTGTCATTATGGCGCGCGCCATAATGATGATATGGACTTGTATGGAACGGATTTTGTGTGCGCCAATAGACTACAGTTCAACGGGATACTATTGTTAATCCTTTCAAGCCGGCTAATAAGTAAGCATCTTTATTGGTGTCCTTAATTTTAAGCCTTTTCAGAACACTGTCTTCTGTTTCAGGACTCCAGTAGATTTTCAAATCGTTCTTCGCACGAGTTGGAATGACGAAGGAACAGGCATTGAAAGTCGGGGCTTGCTTCGGCGGCGGTATGTGCAAGGCTGAGGTCTGCGGAGCGTGTACGGGTGCGCTAATGGCTTTAGGGCTGAAATACGGTATGTGCGAGGACGGCGACTTAGACAGCAAAGAGAGAGCCAACAGCTATGCCGTGCGTTTTCTTGATGAATTCGCAAAGCAGAACGGCTCCTATATCTGCCGTGAGCTGCTTGACTGCGATATTTCCACCGATGAGGGCAAGGCTTATGCACGAGCAAAGGGACTGTTCGCAACGGAATGTCCGAAGATGATAGAGAGTGCTGTGCTGATTGTCGAAAAGCTGATAAATGAATAAAGCCTCCCGAAATATTAACTGAAAAAAGGTGTTTTATGGAAATTTGGGACTTTATACAAGACGAGATTCTCGGTATGAAATGGCTGAACAGGCTTATCGGCTCTGTGCTGAACGCCTGCGGTCTTGATACAGATGGAAAGCTCGGAGGAAGTGTGCAGTTTTTCATCTATGATGTGATCAAGATCATGGTTCTGCTCGGTGTGCTGATATTCCTTATATCCTACATTCAGAGCTTTTTTCCGCCCGAAAGGACAAAGAAGATACTCGGACGGTTTCACGGTATCGGTGCAAACTGCATCGCCGCCTTGCTTGGTACAGTCACACCGTTCTGCTCTGCATTGATTGCCTTGCGGATTGATTTGTGCTGATACAGAAGTTGAGTGTGTTATGCTGTTAAACTCTCGGCATAAAGGCGGTCTGAGCAGATCAGGCCGCCTTTTTTCTTATGCCTAATGTGATAGAAAGATGAAATTTTGGTGAAGTGTCCACAATAGGAATTTAGAAAAACGGAGTGTGATCTCATAGCAATCAAAAGCAAATATGGGTTTTCACAATTCCGAAAAAATGACGGCGGTGATTTAAGAGAAATGCCGATTTGACGGCGGTTTTCGCTGATATGAATGTCCACGTTCGTGGACACGGCAAATTTGCTTTTTCTGCCCAAATGGTTCATAATAGAATAGAACACATTGCAGCCAGCAATACGGTGTTCGCTTACGGTGAACCTTACTGCGCAGGAGGGTTACTCGATCACTGTATGGAAACTGAATATGGAACGATCAAATGGACGAGTAATGTTTGATTGTCGGACGGGTATATACCGAATGACAGCCTTATTGTGTCCATTTGCGTTTTCCGTCCGGCGGAAAGGACGGAAATTATGGGCGAAACGAAAACAGCTCCTCGCATTCCATTATTCAGTGAACGCAAAGAGCCGGAAAAACAAGACTTATACATCTATGGCAGCGAGAATACCGCTGAAAAGGAGCAAGACTGCTTTGCAAAGGCATTATCCCGCTATATGTCTGACAGCGGACCGGATAACAAGAAGGTTTCTGCAAGAAAGCTCCACATCTTATCAGGCGTATCGAAAAGTGCCATCTATTACTATCTGCTCGGAGTACGGCGCATTACATATGAAACGCTCTGTGCGATCTGCATCGCATTAAGACTTCACCCTGTACGCCAGGAGCATCTGTTCCGCAAGGCACATATCATGATGCCTTGTGATGAGCCTTATCCCAGCAAGCGTGACAGGATCATCAAGTACTATCTTGATAACTGTGCCTTTATAGAGAGATGTACTGTTATTGCCTGCAATGAGGAGCTTACAGCGAATGATTGTGATGCTCTCAATGAGCTGACCTCTGATAAGGAGGACAGCGAGTAATGGGGAGATTCATGTATGTCCATTTTGGTGATGATGTTCCCCGTAACATCGAGAGGGAGTATAACAAGCTCCTGCGGAAAGAGAAGTATCTTGAGGAGCGTGATGCTGAGAACGGAATGATTTATCCCGACTTCGATGACGTTCTCGCATCAAATCCCGATCCTGCAAGTATCCCCATAAGCGAGGAGGAAGAACTGGAGCAGACCAGGCACCGGAAACGGCTTGAATACCTCTCCGAAGCTTTAGAGCTGCTGAAATCAGATTTTCC